>Ga0310695_10000086_pt1 | contig 238951 bp, 205 predicted proteins | sample RumenRJG_04DNA_FD_203882 | JGI IMG/M metagenome (GOLD analysis project Ga0310695, IMG submission 203882) | Bovine rumen microbial communities from Lethbridge, Alberta, Canada - RJG_04 (v2) (version 2) | ecosystem: Host-associated > Mammals > Digestive system > Stomach > Rumen | place: Canada... | reverse complement strand
TAGAAGATGCTACTTCGTGAAAACTATACAGCGGAACACATTTTAAGGCTTAGGGAAGAAACCGGGGCGGATCCCTCCATTCTGGAAAGGACGGTATTCGCTTTTGGTCTGCTTGAAGCCATCCGGAGTGTTGACATGCCCTTTATTTTCAAGGGCGGCACGTCACTTCTGGTTATGCTTGATGAGCCGAGAAGGTTAAGTACGGACATCGACATCATCGTAGACCGTGATACGGATGTTGATGGTTACATTGAGAAGGCAGGGAAGATCTTTCCCTTTGTCAGCGTGGAGGAACACAAGCGGAAAGGTCTCAATGATATAGAAAAACGTCATTTTAGGTTTCATTTCCTATCACCGAGGACCGGCAAGGAAATCAATATACTATTGGATGTTGTGTTTGAGGATAATCCGTATCTGAAGGTAACGGAGCGTCCGATCAGAAGCCGTCTCTTATTGAGCGAAGGCGAGGATCTAACGGTTAGCCTTGCAGTTAAACAGATGGAGACACTTTCCATAGTAAACATGGATAATCTCAAGCGACTGCCGGGAGGTGATTCCGAGTGAAGAAGCAAAGGAAATGTTATATATAGGTCATAAATGCTTATTCAGACTCAATATCGAGCAGACAGAGATGAACCGCATGGTCGCCGCGATCATATCAGCGATGGTCAAGGATAAACGCTTTAAGGATGCAATCAAAGCCAAGATCGGTACCGCAGTAGATACATCGGAGATGGAAGAGCGTATTGAAGCACTTTGCACGCAGTTAAAGCAGGTATAGGGGACAAAGACTCGTCTGGAGCATAAGATGGACAATCTGGATGTGACCGATGCCCACTATAACAAGAAGATATCCGATCTCCAGCGCAGATATGACGAACAGTATGATAAGGCGGAAACCATTGAAACCCAGATGGATGAGTGGAACAGCAGGCTCTTAAGCGTGCGGCAGGAAAAGATATCTGCCGACAATGTATATCAGCTCCTGCTTGCTTTTGATAAGCTGTATAATACATTCACCGAGGTAGAGCAGAGAGACTTTATGAGGGCGTTTATCGAGCGTATAGATATTTACCCTGAAAAGCCCGATAACGGCTGCTGGATCAGGAATATAGTTTTCAATTTTCCTATGCCGGTACAAGGACAGGAAATTAAGAGTCTGCCCTTGGAATCGGAGTTATCAGTTGAGACCTGTTGTCTGCTCACGAAACGTAAGCCGGACACATATGTTCATCTTACGGTTGATATGATGAGAACAGGTATTTATGACCAGGTGTTGTTTTGTGTCTCAAAATGATAGATAATTCATTATGAGCTGTTTTCATGATGTCCAATAATGAACAGAAAGAAATACGATTCCTCTGGTTCTTGGGGGACAGCATTACTTAAGAGGAAGACAATGGATATCAACATTTTGCTTATGTTACAATCTTTTCGTGAAGGGACAGGAGCCATTTTTACAGAGTTTCTTTCCAAGATGACCTGGTATGGAGAGATGAACACCGTTCTGATCATTTCAGGCCTGATCTATTGGTGCGTCAGAAAGGAAACTGGGATTTATTTGCTGATGGGCTGGTCCGGAAACCGTATCGTCAATGGAGTTTTGAAGGTGTCGGTATGTGCCTACAGACCGTGGATCAGGGATGCACGGATCGTTCCGGAGACGGCTGCTATGAAGACAGCAACAGGCTATTCATTTCCAAGTGGTCATTCGATGAACGGTGCTTCACTTTTTGGAGGTCTTGCGATAAAACGTGACATCGGTACCGGACTTCGAGTGCTGTTTTTGATCATTATGGGACTGATCGCTTTCAGCAGGATATTCCTGGGTGTTCACACTCCGCAGGATATTCTGGTCGGAACAGGGGCAGGAGTTCTGGTGATGTTCCTGACAGGAAAACTCCTGCAGTGGCTGGAAGTCCATCCGGATAAAGATATCACTGTAGCCGTGATCGGGATACTGATAGCGATCATTGTTGCCGTTTATGCAGCGCTAAAGCCGTATCCGACAGATTACGATGCAGCCGGCAATCTTCTGGTCGACGGGCTCAAGATGGCGAATGATACGTTTAAGGCCGTGGGCTGGGTCAGTGCTTTTCTGGCAGGCTGGATCCTGGAACGTCGTTTTGTAGGCTTTACAACGGAAGTGACCGTCAAACAAAGGGTTTTCCGTATGACCGGCGGGCTATTGGGTTATTATACTGTTATCCTGATCATCAACCCGTTAATTAAAGCAGCAGCAGTGGGATCTGCCGGTACCGTGATTACGTGCTTTATTCAGATGTTTTATATCATATTTTTGCTTCCTGCCATTATTAAAATAATAGAGCGAAGAAAACAGATGAGAAATGGATAATGGAAGACCGGAGCAGGAAAAGAGCCCTTTTATATCGGGGACAGAAGTATTTTGGGGAAATCATAGTATGAAAAAGACGTTCATTATCGTCATAAACGTGATCATTATGTCTGCCATACTGATCTTTGTTGTTCTTTACTCCGGATTTACCAGCCGGGATTCCTACCGGCGGCAGATAGAGCACTTCGTAAACACCACGGTTACCATGGAGCAGGTGACGGAAAATTATCTGGAGGGCGAGCAGCGGGTCTGTGATGTATGGGCACGTTATATAAATAATAATGCCTTAACAATGGAGGAGGCGGTCGGATATATACGCGCCTCTCATGTGCTTAAGGATACTTCGGCGCATCTGAGCTCCCCTGACACGCTGACGGGTATGTCTACGCGTCCCAGGCAGGGCACGGCTGATGACTATGCTGTTTCCTATGAACGGATGGATCTCCTGAATAACATGGATTGGGGTGACGGGATCGGAAAATCGATCAATATTACCCGTGCTTACACCAACCCGATGAACGGCGAGCAGTCACTGGCTTTCTGCAACACGGTTACGCTGTATGACCCGGAAAGCGAAGCCTCATATGACGCGGTATTGATGCGGATAGTTCCGATCTCGGAGCTTGAAAAGAAATGGGTCTTTCCGCAGACGGAGCTTGTGAACGCGGAGCTGTCTATGATCGACGCTAACGGTGATTATATCATCAAGGGATACAGCTTTAAGAACTCCAGTTTTTTTGAATTCTATAAATCCTATAATCCGACGGATCCCGAGTCGGCGGAGAGGCTGTTCGGGCTGATCACTTCATCAACGGGATACGTTTCCATGCTTAATTCCCACAGACAGGAGTGTATACTTGCCTTTACACCCGTAGATGCCACCTACGGATGGACTATGCTGGGATTTGTTCCGGCAGAGGATCTCCATGTGGATAAAGAAAACTGGCTGTTGTTTGGTGTCGTTTCCGCCGGTTTGCTGATACTGTTTCTCTGCGATATGTGCTATATGCTGTTTCTGAATAAGCGCTTACAGGCCGCGGCCATGGAAGCAGAATCCGCAAATAAGGCAAAGACCGATTTTCTTTCCACCATGTCACATGATATCCGGACTCCTATGAATGCGATCATAGGTCTGACGGCCATTGCAGGGAAGAATCCCGGAGATGTGGAGTCGACAAAGGAAAGCCTCAGGAAGATAAGTCTTGCCAGCAATCATCTGCTGACTCTTATCAACGACATTCTGGACATCTCAAAGGTGGAGAGCGGAAAACTGAAGCTGAGTCCCCTGACATTCTCCATTGTGGAAACGGTAGATAATCTTGTAAATATTTCACAGCCCATGATAAAGGAAAAGAACCTCGAATTTATCTTTCATATCAACCGGATTGAAAACGAATACCTGTATGCAGACCAGCTCCGCTTAAACCAGATTTATATCAATCTTCTCTCCAATGCCCTGAAATACACCGAACCCGGCGGGCGGATCTCAGTGGAGTTGGATGAGGAGGAGAGTTCAAAACCCGGCTGCGTACGTCTTATCTATGTGGTAGCGGATACGGGCATAGGCATGAGCCCGGAATTCATTGAAAATATGTATCAGCCTTTCTCGCGGCAGATAGACAGCCGGGTAAACAGCATTCAGGGAACCGGTCTCGGTCTGGCAATTACCAGACAGATGGTCGAGCTGATGGGCGGGACGATCGAATGCGTAAGCGAACCTGGAAAGGGGACAACCTTTACCGTCGTACTGGATATTATGGCAGCCGACAGACAGCGGGAAGAAATGCAGCTTGATCCCATTGATATTCTGATCGTGGATGACGATGAGATACTGCTGCAGACTGCAGTTGAGACCTTATGCTCTCTCGGGGCATCGCCGGAGCAGGCAAAAAGCGGGCCGGAAGCACTTGATATGATCGGACGAAGACATCTTTCCGGGAAGGATTACGATGTTGTCATTGTTGACTGGAAAATGCCCGGAATGGACGGTATCGAGACTATCAGCCGGATACGCCGGGGAATTGACAGCGATATTCCGATAATACTTATTTCCGCATATGATTGGTCAGACATTGAGGATAAGGCGCAAAAGGCGGGGGCGTCCGGCTTCATCAGCAAACCGCTTTTCCGCTCCACCCTCTATGATAAGATCAACAATCTGATCGGAAAAGGGGCCGGATCCCAGGAGCCGGAGGAGGATCTTTCCGATCTAAAGGGAATGCATATACTGGTGGCCGAGGATAATGATATCAACTGGGAGATCATTTCCAATATGCTTAGCTTTTACGGGATCAGTGCCGAGCGTGCGGAAAACGGACGGATCTGCGTGGATATGATGCGTTCGGCGGAAAGGGACAGCTTTGACCTTATCTTTATGGACGTGCAGATGCCGGAGATGAACGGGCTTGATGCGACCAGGGCGATCCGGGGAATGGATGATCCCCGGGTATCCTCCATTCCGATAGTTGCCATGACAGCGGACGCATTCTCCGAAAACGTCACGGAATGCCTGAACGCCGGAATGAACGGGCATATAGCAAAGCCTATTGATATCAAACTGGTGATAAGGGAGATAAAAAGGATCCGGGAAGGAAGGGAACAGGCTTGAAGCGTATTATTGAAAGGAGCGACAAAGATAAATCATGAAAAAGACAATGTGTATACTACTAACGGCTCTCCTTGTTTTGGGACTTGCCGCATGCGGACAGGCGAAGCAGGAAGCGGAGGCAGAGCAGGAAGAAGGCTTTAAGCCGTCGCTAGATACTTCAATAAGCTGCCATATCAATGTCGCCGGAGGCTACGACAACTTTGAGGCGCTGGAGGCAGAATTTGACCGCTTCAACGAATATTATCCCAATGTGGAGCTGATGTTCACGAAGATTGATGACTATAACAATATGATCGGTACGGTTCTTAACGGAAACGATGCTCCCGATATATATGTCAATTACTCCTGGATGTATGGCCGGGATCAGTACAAACCGGCCATAGACCATGCCGAGGATCTTTCGGATCCCGCACTGGGACTGGATCTTAGCTGTATCAGAAGCAATATCATATTGAATACGGAGGACGGCAGCCTTCCAATGGTTCCGGTTTTCGCAAACACCTATGGCATGCTGGTGAACAACGATCTGTTTGAAAAAGAAGGTCTCAGCATTCCAACGACATATAAGGAGCTGGTCAATGTGTGCGCTGCGTTCCGTGAAAAAGGTTATGAAAGCCCGATGATGGGTTTCTGCAGGGAGGAGACGACATCGATTTTCACTTTGACGGCTTATCCGTATTTCTGCGAAACTGTGGCGGATGATGCCGGGGCTGTAAAAAAACTGAACGCCCTTGATCCTAAGGCCGGAGAGTACATGCGGCCAACGCTTGAAAAGATCACGCAATTTTTAGGTGACGGCTGTGTGGATCCGGATGCCTGTGCTGAGATTGAAAATAACTATGACGCCGTGATCCTACGGTTTTTTGAGGGTGACGTACCAATGATGACCGGATCCGGAGATACGGTATCAGGGACGGAGAAACGGGAGAGCCGGTCTGAAGCATTCATTGCCGCACCGTTTTCATATACCTTTGTCCCAATTCCCATGTCGGATGACGGTACGAGCTTCCTTGATATGCCGAATCTGCAGTTCTCTGTAAACAAAGAAAGCCGGAATCTTAATATGACAAACGAATTTATGAGATTTTTGATAAGGCTCAATGAGCTTAACAGTATGGCTGAGATAAAGGGACTGATGTCGCCGGTAAAAGACCTTTCCTTTAACAGCATATATGCCGCGTTCGGAGCTATACCGGAATCCCGGATAGTGTCGCCGGAGGAGATCGGTTTGACAGATGATGCCGTCATACAGATGAGACAGGCTGCATTCGGGGTCGGAACCGGAGCAATGACCATAGATGAGGCGGTTGCCGCCTATGGCAGCTATACGCAGTAATGTACCATTGGAGAAAAGAGAGTGTTTCCCGTAGCCGGAATACAGGCAGAAAGGCAGGATATGGCTGACACAAGGATCGTTCAATTTCCGGAAAATACAGTGATCATCAGGGAGGGAGAAGTTAACGACAGCATATATAAGATAATCAAAGGGCATGCGGAGGTCTATGTGGGATTCGGTACAGACAATGAGACCCTGATAAGCATTATCGGTAAGCAGGCCTGTTTCGGCGAATTCGGGCTCCTCCTTAATGAGCCGTCTATCTGCACAGTGAGAGCATATTCCGAGTTGTATGCGCTCAGGATAACAGAAGAGAATATGGGCACCTTCATTTTGGAAAATAACGGAAATGTCATTGGAATTATGCGGAATATGGCAAAGACCATGATGGTGATGCGAAGACAGATAGAGATGCTGATAAATGAGATAGAATCGGGGAAGAAGCCGGATGAAAAGAAACTGGCTGATGCAAGAAGGGCAATGAGGGCATACGGGATGTACCGCAGCATCCAGGAAGCTTCCGATGCTATCACCCCTCATCACTGACTATCAATAGCCATTATGCAGTATATTTGGGACAATGAATCACAAGAGAGGACTTTAGGAGCTTTCAGTACATCCGATCTATAAAATGAAGGAGAATTGCTCAGATGAAAGTAATATCACTTCCAATTCTTGATATGAAGCTTGACAGAGCGCATTTCTCCGACGACTATCTGTCACAGCAGATTCACGAGCTCTATGATTACAGCATCAAGCTCTCGCAGTACGGTGCACTGAAAGAAAAATACCCGGGATTCTTTACGAATCTTCCACTGCATACACAGATGAAGCTGGAGACCTTCGCCGAGACCGGACCCGCATTAACGGAGCTTCTCACGAAGCATATGGATCTTCACGGTATCGTGATCGAGTCAGGAAATCCCTTTTTGTGGATACATTCAGGATCTAATCTACCGCGATCACCACAAAAGCATCCTGCTCTTCAAAAAGCACCTCGGATGATTTTGGCGGATTAGTGACGATTTCCATAGCTCCTGTATTTTTATCGGTCTTTCTGTATCCTATAAGGACTTCTCTCTGTCTGGCTGCGGCTTCACAGGCTGTGTAAATGTCGGTCTTTTCACCTGTCTTTATATAGCAGCCGGCAGGGCGGACATAGATCTCTGAGCCTTCCTCACGGAGAAGCTCCTCAAAGATCGATTTCAATTTTCTTTCCTGGCAGATCTGTGTGACAATGAGGCTCGTTATGTTGCTGCTTATTACGAAATCATTGACTTCGGCGATCTCCGCAAGCTCCTGGTTTTCAGTTTTCAGCATTTCGCTGGTTACGGTCATCCTGTAGCCCTTTGCCTCGGAAAGATATTTGAGCTGCAGTAATACAAGCAGGATCTTCGCATCCTTCTGTTCTGCTGCCTCATCATCCATGCCCTCTTCATTATCGGCAAGTACAAGGATGGTATTATCCTCCTTCAGAAGTGATTCAAGTCCGCTGCGGCTGTAGATATCACATTCAACAACTTCAACTGTAATATTCTCAAGCTCTATATTCTCTATCTCTTCCCTGCAGAGAGCCTGGGTTTCGGGAAGGGCTACGGTCATCCTGGATCCGGGAGCAACATAATTATCCTCTTCCTCAAGGATATTCTTTATCTTGCTGCTGTATCCAAGGATCAGCATATCATTTTTTTCCGGAGGATCTTTTCTGAAATCTTTTTTGATACGATCTTCATTTACAGCGTGGGGAGTACCATCCATGTGGCTTTCTCCGTCATCTTCGGCAAAGAGGATCAGTTTATCGCCCTTTTCGGCCTTAATATCACGTTCGGGATTCAGAAGTATCTCCCCATTCGCTTTTTCAAATCCGATGACCGTGGATAACGGGAAAAGACGGTTAAGCTCAGAGATAGTCCTGCCGGCTGCTTCGGGATGCTCTTCGATATAGAATTCGCTTCCGTCTGCATCGAATATGTCCGAGTAAACCCGGGAAAGTCCGGCATTACGGCCGGTATGGGCAATGATCCTGCTCATTATGTCATTAAAGCTCAGGATCTCGGCATAGCCTTCACCGGCAACCTCAGCTGCTTCCTTATTCTCTTCATCACGGATAACTGCAGTGATATAGGCCTTGTCATTATGGTATTCCTTCAAGAGCTTTGTGACGGCAAGAATGGATTTCAGTGTCCGGGCATCATTATCCGCGTTTATTATGACACTCTTACAGGTATCAAAAGAGCAGACCTTTAAGTCGTTTACATCTGAAATATTACCGCAGCGGCAGATGATCCGGGTTGTTTTCGTATCGGGAAAGCGGTCATTGATCATGTCATCCATAACGTCTTTGTCTTCTTTGTCGTCCATGATCACGAGAGCTTCCCTTTTATGGTTGGCATTACATTCGATAAGCTCTGACACTATCGTGAAAAGGCCGCCGTCGGTTCCGAGGATGATCACATGCCCTTCCTCGACAACTATGGATTTGCCCTTGCGGAGTTCCTGTATTTTCTCGTCAATGGCATTGCATATGATACCTGTCAGGGTAGAGAAAATGAAAATACCGAGGAAGGTCACAAAGAGCATCCCGAAAACAAAGGGAAGATCTGTCAGTTCATCTCCGCAGACTGTGCCGGGATCCAGAACATGGATAAGGCTGAGCCAGAGACCCTGTCCTATGCCGGGGCCGTTACTGCCTCCTGTGATCGCGATTATGATACCCATAATGATCACGGCTCCAAAGGAGGCAATGGTCAGAAGCTTTATCAGGGCTGCGGTTCCCTTTGACATCTGATTGTCAAACCAGTAGGTGAATTTATTCTTTTTCATTGTTTTTTTCCTTTCAGGATCAGTTTTCTTTATTTATTCAGACGACAAAAGCCACTTTTTTATCAAACAGGGATCGTGTGGTGACAATTTCTTTTGGCGCTTTGATCATTATACCACAGTAATGCTTATTTCCCAGCCCCTTGATTTTGCTGCAGAAAAATCAGATAATTTAAGAAAGATGCCTGAGTGGAGCTGCGGGAAACAGACATCAGGGGACAATGAAAGGAGTGGGAAATGAGAGTCGGTATTTTGGGAGCAGGCGGAATAGCCGTGGAAATGGCGAAGACAATAGCGGGCTTAGACGATGTGGAGGCTTATGCCGTTGCATCAAGAGATAGTGATAAAGCCGGAGCCTTTGCAGCTAAATGGGGATTTGAAAAAGCATACGGATCATATGAGGATATGCTTTCGGACGACAGGGTGGATCTCGTATATATTGCGGTTCCCCACTCCCATCATCACAAATGGACAATAGAAGCCCTGAATGCCGGGAGGAACGTTCTCTGTGAAAAAGCTTTTGCCGCAAATACGGCACAGGCAGAGGAGATGATAAAAAAGGCGGAGGAGAAAAAGCTGCTTCTTACGGAAGCTATCTGGACCAGATATATGCCTTCGAGAAAGATTATCAAAGATCTTGTGGATTCGGGAGAGATCGGGAAGGTAGTCACGGTGGCATCCAATCTCGGCTACAGGATAGACATGAATGAACGTATGGTAAAGCCGGAGCTGGCAGGAGGCTGTCTTCTGGATCTTACGGTATATACCCTGAACTTTTCGAGTATGATCCTCGGTGATGATATAAAGAGGATAGAGGCAGTCATGGTACCTACGGAAACCGGAGTCGACGGACAGGATACGGTAATGCTGGAATACCGTAACGGAGTGATGGCCAGCATGTTTACCACCATGTATGCTCTGACGGACCGCAGCGGGCTTATATGCGGGACAGACGGCTTTATCAATGTCCGGAATATCAATAATCCTGAGCGTATAACGGTTTATGAGCCTGACAGGACGGAGTACAGAATAAGGAAGGATATTGAGGTTCCGGAGCAGATCACCGGATATGAATATGAGGTGCTCGCGTGCAAAAGGGCGCTTGAGAACGGCAGCATAGAATGTGAAGAGATGCCGCACAGCGAAACGATCACCATTATGAAGCAGATGGATGAAATAAGGAAACAGTTTGGCATAGTATTTCCTTTTGAATAGAGGAGGTCATCCGACTGCTCCGGGAGCTGTTTTCTTCTTTGCAAGCTGCAGGATGACTCCTGCCGCGATCAAACCAAGACCCAGTGCGTCCGTCAGGGTTCCGGGGAAGACCATTAAAAGGCCGCCGGCGATCAGCAGTATGCGGTCAATGAATCCCATATTGGTGAGGAGATATCCTTCCAGCGCCGATGCTATACCGACTATGCCGACAAGAGAGGTGGCATATATTACCACTACGTTAAGTGCGGTGGTATCGATAAGCAGCATTTCCGGGCTGAAACAGAATACATACGGGATCAGGAAGGCAGCGACAGCCATTTTCGTCGCATTGAAGGCTGTCCGCATAGGATTGGATCTTGCTATGGCGCTCCCGGCATAGGCTGCAAGGGCCACGGGGGGAGTGATATCAGCAACTATACCGAAGTAGAAAACGAAAAAGTGTGCCGCAAGTATAGGAACACCCATACGTGTCAGGATAGGTGCACAGGTCGCTGCCATGATACAGTAGGTGGCCGTTGTGGGGACACCCATACCAAGAATGATGCAGCACAGCATAGTAAGAAAGAGCGCGATAATAAGTTTATCGCCGGCTACTGCCACGATGGCATTTATCATTTCATTGGCAAGTCCGGTCATGGTGATGGTTCCGGAGATCACTCCGGCTACTCCGCAGGCCGCACCCACGGTAATGGTTCCCTTTCCTCCGGCTTCCAGAGATTCCAGGAATTTCTTCAGTGTAAAGCAGTTTGCCGTCTCATCTTTATTTCCCAGAAATGTCGCAATTAATGCTCCACCGTCCCCTTTATTTTTAAGCGAAATATAAGCCTCCCGGTAGCTTCCGCTCAGGATGCCGTCCGCTATGCCGGCAAGTATCGCCACAACGATGGACAGAGCTGCTGCCCGCTGCATGGTCATCATATTGTTTGAGACCCAGATGACGAGAAGGATAAGTGGTGAGAGGAGATAGATCTTTTTCAAAAGCTTTGTAAACCTGGGAAGATTTTCCGCAGGGATACCGGAAAGCCCGTATTTTTTTGCCTCAAGATGAACAGCTATGAAAATGCCGGTGAAATACAATGCTGCCGGGAAAATGGCTCTTACAAGTATATCGGAATATGGAACGCCTATGATATCAGACATAAGGAAGGCTGCAGCGCCCATTATCGGAGGCATGATCTGACCTCCGGTGGATGCGGCCGCTTCTACGGCTCCCGCAAATTCTGATTTATAGCCGGTCTCCTTCATCATGGGTATGGTTACAGAACCGGTTGTAACGGTATTTCCCACGGAGGATCCGCTTACCATTCCGCAAAGAGCGGAGGAGATAACGGCCACCTTTGCAGGTCCGCCTGCGAAACGGCCCGCAATACAGTTTGCGATATTGATGAAGAGTTCCGAAATACCGGTGCGTTCCAGGAAGGCACCGAAGATAATGAAGACGACTATGTATTTCGAGCATACGTTTATGGGAGTGGACAGTATCCCGGTCTTATCGTAAAACAGATTCCGTACAAGATAGCGGAGTCTTCCCGCAAAGGACGGATTTGTCAGACCGTAGCATAGTGCATAGATTATGAAAAACAGGGCAACGATCAGGATGGGCCAGCCGACGCTTCGCCGGGTGACCTCCAGAAGAGCGGCTATACCGACCACGGCTATGATGATCTGATAGGGTTCAAATCTCGTTCCCTGCTGAATGATCTGTTCCGCATTAAAGGTGTAGTACAGAAAAGCCCCGGTTCCAAGGATCATAGCTATAACATCATACCAGGGTAGGTGATTTTCCCTGTGATTGTTCTTTTCCGCGGGATAGTACAAAAAACCCATGAGCACGATGATACCCATAAAGGATGTCAGGCGGATCTCTTCAAGAAAGGTTGAAAAAAGTGTTACCCAGATACAGAACAGCGAAAAACCTATAAGAAGGGCTTTTACCAGTATGGCCGGCTTTCCTGTCCAGATACGGACATTGGATTCCCGGTCATATTTTTTCATGACCGCCTCAAAATCCTCCTGATCCAGCTCGTATTTCTTCTTTTCATCGATATGGTCACTCATAAACTCTCCTTATTTATTCCTGTGTTTCAACATTGATGCCGTGCTCTGCGTAATATCTGGCGGCTCCGGTGTGGAAGGGAACGGTTATCCCGGATGTGGCATTTTCAACCGAAAGCTCTTCGCCCTTGGCGTTCTCTTTTTCGATCTCCTCCGAATGGTCAAAGACAGCAGCCGTGAGGCTGTATACGACATCTTCATCAAGATCGGCATCAACTACAAGGGTTGCCTTGATGGTTATGGTATCGATCTTTTCATTCTGACCGGGATAGGTTCCGGCAGGTATCTCTATTGGTGCATAGAAGGGACTGCTTCCCATGATCCGGTCACGTAGCTCCCCGTCAATCGGGATCAGGAAAACACCGTTTGTGGTGGCAAGCTCCGTGATAGCGGATGTGGGAGCACCGGACACGATAAAGGCCGCGTCTATCTGTCCGTCCTTCAGTGCTTCCTTACTGTCATCAAAGCTCTGATACTGGGGATTGATGTCGTCGACCGAAAGCCCCGCTCCCTCAAGGACATCTATAGCATTGAAGTACACACCGGAGCCCGGAGCACCGATGGAAACACTTTTTCCCTTAAGATCATTTACGGATCTGATATCTTTTTTCATTGTAATGAGCTGTACCGTCTCGGCATACAATGCCCCGAGCACACGGAAATCCCTGCAGGGACCGTCGGCTTCAAAGGATCTGCTGCCATCCCAGGCATAATTCATTACATCCGACTGGGTAAAACCGATCTGATAATCGCCGTCCCCTATACTCTGGATATTTGCCTTTGATGCAGCTGTGGAAACCGCGGTAACACTGTAATCCGTGTAATTCTTCATATACTGGGCGAGGACTCCGCCAAAGGCATAATATGTTCCGGAGGTTCCGCCGGTTCCCATCATCATTCGCTGTGAACCGCATCCGGAGAGGATGATCAGGAAGGCGGCAATAAGCAGACAGCAGACTTTCCGCCCCGATCGTTTATTTTGGGTCTGTTTAATGCTTTTTTTCCTCCGTAAAACCATCCGTTCAATCCTCCTTCAAAAATGCAAGAACCATTTCAGCACAGGATGCGATACTTATCTTTCCCGTGTCGAAGCAGAATGTATAATTTGCTGCATCGGAGATATCACATCCCGTATACTGTTTGTAAAAAGTCCTGCGCTGGCTGTCACGTTTTTCAATAAATTTTTCTGCCTTTGTCTCACCCTTTTCAGAAAGCTCTTCTGTACGTTGAAGCCTCTTCTTAAGCGGGGCATGCAGGTAGATGCTTATGTTGTCGATCCCGGCTCCGGCAAGTATCCTGTCAGCGCATCGTCCCACTATGATGCACGGTTCTTCCGTCAGCTTCAGGATAAGCTTTTTTTCTGCTTCAAAGATCGCATCATGAGAGCTCTTATATGAGACTGTACCGTTAAAGAGATTCTTTATCACCCTGGAGGATCTGCTCAGCTCTTCACCCTCACGCTCAACATCCTCTTCATCAAATCCGCTTTCTTCAACGGTCTTTGATACAAAATCTCTGTCATAATAAGGTATTCCAAGCTTTTCCGACAGGATGGTCGCGAGACTCCTTCCTCCTGCGCCATATTCCCTGTTTATTGTAATAACCGGTATTCTGTTCTCCTTCATAGCCTGTCCCCTCCGTGTATGAATGTACTGTATAATATTAACAGCTATTTACTAATATTGGAAGTGTATAGAGGACTTAAAAATGTTATAATACCAGACAGGGATTGTAGATACTGATCCGGATGAAATGAAGGAGAGGAAGGGATTTTTTAATGAAGCTGTTCGGCTCCCTGAAAAAAAGGTTAAAAGGCTACGTATATGATGACACTGTCGACATCAAGGACAGATGCTTCATCATGTTCTCAATCTTTGCCCTGACAGCACTTTTCGCTGCGATCCCCTGCGGACTCATAATGCATGAGCCCTTATATGCGACACTCTCGACCCTGATCGGTCTGGTTCTTTTTTCCGCATATGTTGTCTATGCTTTTTTGAACAATAAAATAGAACAGGCAAAGAATGTTATCTCCGTAGTTGTTGTATTTATCTTTCTTCCGGTAATGTTTTTCACAAACGGAGGGGTGTACGGGGGAGCTCCCATATGGCTGCTCCTCGGAACGATCTATATTGCTCTCATATTGGAGGGCCGCCGGAAAAAGGTCATGCTTTTTCTTAATTCCATAATAATCATCGCCTGCTGGATCATCGGATATTTCTGTCCTCAGCTCGTAACTGAGTATACCAGAGGCGGAAACTATTTTGACAGCATTGCGGCAATAATCATTGTAGGATCCATAATCTATTCACTGATCACCTTCCAGCTGAGTCTTTTCAGAAAGGATGAACAGAATAAGAATCTGAAGAGGCTGTTTGAACAGACGTCTACGGCTCTTGTAAATGCCATAGACGCAAAGGATGAATATACCCATGGACATTCCTCCCGGGTGGCGGAATACTCCAGAAAAATAGCAGAGATGTACGGGAAATCGCCGGCAGAATGTGATGAGATATACTATATCGCCCTGCTTCATGATGTGGGAAAGATCGGTATTTCAGAGAGGATCATAAATAAGGAAGGCAGATTAACGGACGAAGAATATGAGGAAATAAAGAAGCACCCGGTATTAGGAGCACAGATCCTCAGGGTGATAACAGAGTATCCCGATCTCTACATCGGTGCGCGCTTCCATCATGAACGCTATGATGGAAAGGGATATCCCGAGGGACTTAAGGGAGAGGATATTCCCGAGGTTGCAAGGATAATATCGGTTGCGGATGCATATGACGCCATGACATCGAAAAGAAGCTACCGTGATCCGATTCCCCAGCAGCTTGTAAGAGAGGAGATAGTAAAGGGTGCGGGAACACAGTTCGATCCGAAGTTTGCGAAGATCATGCAGCACCTTATCGACTACGATACCGAATATGATCTTAAGGAAAAGACCGGACTTGCCGAGCTCAGAGGGAAAAACGAGATAAGCTCCGAAACCTGCTTTGACGAGATCTCCGAGGGGATTCTTGTGGGACCGGATCCGTTTATAAAGACCATACGCCTGAAATGCGAGGCAATAAACCGCTCAAAGGGCACCTTCTTCGGACAGATAGTTTTATTTGACTCACTTGACGGAAGATATCATTCCTCCCAGCGTATGATAAAGAGCCTGAATTACTTTGAATATGCGGTGATACGTTTCGATGGACAGTACGAAAGCAGCGGCGCGAGAAAGATAGAGATCAGCACGAAAAACAGGGATAATACCTCCGGTGCCCAAAGGACTGACTCAGGCATCCCGTATGAGATAGAGGCTGTGCGTGTGAAGGATCACCTGCTTATAAATATCGGTGATCCCGACAGGGAGATAAGCATTATTGTCGCACTTCCGGACAGCGCAAGATATTCGTATATCGGACTGACAGGGGAAAACTGCCATCTTTTTGACGTCAGCATTTCGACCTCAGAGGATCCTGTTCCGGAGGACTATATTCCGAGGATCGCAGAGGAGATAAGCTATATCAGGGGACCCGAGGGGGACCTTCCGAATATCCAGATAGACGGATACCGGAGGGCGTCGACCAGAGGAGTACCATTGAGAGACGGCATGGAGATCAGCTTCCATACAATGAGTCTTCCCACAGCAAGGCTGGTATGGCATACTGCCTATGTGGATATTTTTTATTCTCCGGACAGAATGCCGGAGGGAGAAGGCTATAAGGAGTATGCTTTCATCAGACTGGACGGGGAAAACTGGGAGGCCGAGGAGCTTGCGGACAATAAGACCATCGTTAACCGCAATGACGATTTCGACGGCTGGGACAGCTGGAAGGAAGCTAATAAAAAGGGGTTTGACTGCACTGTTCGTTTCCGGGTGGAGGGAAATAAGATCATCACTACCACACAGAATCAGGGAATATCCTTACGTAATATTACCACGATTCTGGTGGAGCCTCCCGAGCTTTTCGTTTCACTCACGGGAGATCAGTGTGCCATTACAAATATCAGGATAAAGGACTGAAAAAAAGAGAGAAAAAGGAGAGAATGGTATGAAAGAATTTCTAAAGAATTACTGGTTTTTACTGACAATGCTTGTGGGTATTGTAGCGGGATGCATAACCGGCGCGGTCTGGCCCGGTGCAACGGCTCTGGAACCCCTGGGAACCGTATTTATCAATCTTATGTTCTGTGTTGTGGTTCCAATGGTATTTTTCTCAATATCATCGGCCATAGCAAATATGCCGGGAGTAAAAAGAGCGGGTAAGCTTCTTTTTACCACGGTTGTCACCTTCTTCGTCACGGCTTTGATAGCGAGTCTGATCATGTATGCCGTTGTACGCATCTTTCCCGTGTTTACAATGCAGCCGGAATACGAGGCTGCGGATCCGGAGACACTGGGACTTGCGGATCTCATTGTGAATTTCTTTACAAAGCCTGACTTTGCAGAGCTCTTAAGCCGCCGGGCAATACTTCCTCTTATCATAGCTGCCATTCTTTTTGGCTTCGGAGTACAGCTGTCAGGCGGACCCGAGACAAAGACCGCAGGTATGCTTAAGGATGTTACAGACTGCATATTAAAGACTGTAAAGATCATAACCTACTATGCCCCCATAGGCTTCTTCGGATTCTTCGCCAGTCTCGTGGCTACCCACGGAAGTGATTTTATGACGAATTATGCCAGGGCGATCATAACCTACTATGTTGTGAGTATCCTGTATATGATCGTTTTCTTCCCGATCTACGCCCGTTTCGGCGGCGGAAAGGGGGCGGTCGGCGTTATGCTGAAGCATATTTTCAAACCGGCAGCGGTTTCCTTCGGTACCTGTTCCTCCGTTGCAACGATACCCACAAATCTGGAGGAGGCAGATGAAACGGGGATCTCAAGGGAAGTAAGTGAGATAGTGATCCCTATGGGCGCCACGATGCATATGGACGGAAGTGCCATGAGCGCCATCATCAAGGTAGCCTTCCTTTTCGGAATGTTTGGAATGCCCTTTGATTCGGGCCGTGCTGTGCTTGCCATAGTTATTGCTGTTTTTTCCTCGGTTGCGATGAGCGGTATCCCCGGAGGCGGAGGCACGGGAGAATTGGTGCTCTGCTCACTTTTCTTCCCGTCCCAGATATCGGTGGCGTTTCCAATCGCACTTGCCATAGGAGATCTGGTCGATCCTCCGGCAACAATGGTCAATGCGGCCGGCGACTATGTGGCCACCTTTATAGTTTCGAGATTCGCGGAGGGAAAGGACTGGCTGAGTAAGAGGAACACGGAGGGGCAGAAGTAAAAGGAGAAAAAACTGCCATAATGGTTTTTCATTCGTATACATAAAAAGAGAGAAGGATAGAGGCTTTTTCCGTGCCAAGCGCGGCAGTGCCCCGCAAAAGTAGTAAAAAACAGCTTTAATAAAGGAGACAATATGGATAAAAAAAATCTGAATGTACTTGATGATGACAGTCTTGAAACAGTGGCCGGCGGAATGGAGGTCGGCGAGGATCAGGGTAATGACTTCGAGGGGGAAACAATGCCCTTCTGCTGTACGTCCTGCGGTACCGTGATCTGGATAAAGCCGGGACAGAAGGATATAGAGTGCACCAATCCGAAATGTAAGAAAAAATACCATATTGACGGGTGAATTGTTAATTGACAGCGGAAAACGGAAAACAGTATAATAATTAAGGTTAGACGTCTAACAATGCGGGGTCCGGCCATTCCGAAAGGAATCACCGGATCTCCTTATTTTTACCAAGCTACGCCGATTGACGATAACGCAGCATACGGAAAAAAGACAAGCAATTAGTTTGAATTTGAATGTGTCAGTGCACTAGGGCGGAGGGCAGTTAATCTATGAAGACCAGAAAAAGAAAATCCCTGAAAAAAACGTTACTCAGCAAGATCATACTCTATGTGGCGATCATTATAGTCATCATCACCCAGATCAGCATCAAGCTGGCTGCCGACAATATAGAGTCCCTCACAGCTAATATCCTTGCAAGGGAGTCTGCGACCTATGCCAGTGAGATAGAGAGCTGGTGGAGTGATATCCGTGAAAGAGTGGGTCAGACTGCCGATGTTATGAGGAATACACCGGAGCTCTCATATGATGATGCGCTGGCGATGCTCCTTAAGCTTACCGAGCTTGATCAGGACTCTCAGGATATCTATATTGCTTACGGAGATACGGGAAAGTTTCTGGACGGATCGGGCTGGATTCCCGATGAAACCTTTGTATTTACGGACAGACCCTGGTATACGGGTGCCATGCAGCAAAAGGGTGAACTGTATTCATCAGAGCCCTATGTGGATGCATCCACCGGAAAGACCTGTCTTGCCTGCTCCGTTATGATCAAGGACGGTGTCGTTCTTTCCAGCGATATTAATTTTGATATGGTAGCGGAAAAGGTTTCGGGTTTCACCTCTGTTTCGCCTGAGGCCAAATTCTATATCATAAATAAAGACAGTAAGGATGTGCTTTTGAGCAATATGAGTGATGTTGCCGGAGAAAACCTTTCTTCAACATCAGATCCCGTTCTGCAGGGTATAGCTACCGTGTTTGATTCCCTTAATAAGAGCAGCAATGCCGGAGGAGAAAAGGTTGTTACCGTAAATACATCCGCCGGTTCGCAGATGGTTACGGCTACCGATATCGAAGGCACTTCCTGGGCGGTTGTCAGTGCGGTTCCTTCATCAATCATCAGCAGCAGCATAATAAGGGTTATGATAATCACCTTTGCCAGTGCCTTAGTGCTGTTGATCCTTCTTTCTCTTCTGATCTATTTCATAATAAGCAGGGCGATCAATCCTGTTACCACCATCACGGAGCGTATTACCGATATCAGTAAGGGAGACTTCACCGTAAAGATCGTGCCCGAGGGCAATAATGAGATAACCACGCTGGCTGAAAGCCTGAATGATTATATAGAGAAGATGAGGTCAACTCTTAACAGTCTGTCAAGTATTTCGGGGCAGATGACCAGCCGTGCCGGCGAATGCTTTGATATTTCACACACTCTGTCGGATGCAAACAGCAATCAGGGTGAATCCATCGAGAAGCTTAACTCCACGCTTAACGATATGAATTCATCCATTGAGGATATCGCGACGTCGGCAACAGAGCTTGCTTCCACGTCAAGCCAGCTTTCACAGAATGCCAAAGAGGTCATGGATCTTTGCAGGGAGACACTGGATGCCTCCACCAAGGGCAGGGATGAGATGGCAGGAATGACAAGGAATGTGGGCACTCTTAATGAGACGATAAATGAGCTTACCTCACTCATCAGGGAGACGGCAAAGACAGTTGAAGAGATCACGGGTATCACGGATACGATAAATGCGATCTCCAACCAGACCAACCTCCTGTCCCTCAATGCCTCCATCGAGGCAGCAAGAGCCGGGGAGATGGGCAAGGGCTTTGCTGTCGTTGCCACGGAGGTCGGAACACTGGCCAGTCAGTCATCCGAGGCTACGGAGAATATCCGTAAGCTTGTGGAGGGAATTACCACAAACATATCGGATATCAATACCAAGGCGGAGATATGTGCGAAGGATATGGAAGCCTGTCTTAGTGCCGTATCCGGGGCAAATGAATCATTTGAAACGATCTACGGGGATGTGGCCAAGGCTACTGACGGTATAAGCACCATTGCGGAAGGCATCGACAAGATAAATGATGTGGCTTCCAATAATGCCGCCACTACCGAGGAGCAGGCTGCAAATATCAATGAGGTTCTGGATCTCAGCAGTATGATCGTATCCGAAAGCAACAAGCTCCGCACAGAGACAGAAAACATCACGAGTATCTCTGAGAACCTGAACCAGTATTCCGATGAGATAAATTCGGATCTTTCGCAGTACACAGTATAGCAGCCATATGATATGCGCTCCGCGAGACTTGAATTTACGAAGCGGTTCCGGATGATGTCCGGAGCCGCTTCTTTAGTATGGAGCATTGAAAAGATATGCTAATGTCATTCTGAGCGAAGCGAAGAATCTTTTATTGCCGGAGGAAAGATCCTTAGCTGCGCTCAGGATGACAGATAGTGACGGAGAATATAAATGAATCTTACGATTACGGAAAGCTTATCGGTGATGACGGTTTTATTACAGGGGATCTTAAGCTTCTTTTCCCCCTGTGTCCTGCCGCTTCTGCCGCTGTACATAGGATATCTCTCCGGCGGAACCGGGGAAGGGTCTTTTGACAATGGTGTGGTCTTCAGCAGGAAGACGATGGTGATCAATACCTTATGCTTTGTGGCGGGTGTGGGTTTTTCCTTCTTTCTGCTGGGTTTCGGGATGAGAACAGTAGGAAGGTTCTTCGCCGGAAAGGAGCTGTTTTTTGCAAGGGCAGGCGGGATAATCGTGATCCTTTTCGGACTGTATCAGCTGGGCGTATTCGGCAGACCGGTCTTTCTTATGAAGGAGAAGAGGCTTCCTGTCAGCTTTGATAAAATGGCAATGTCCCCGGTTACAGCGTTGATAATGGGCTTTGTTTTCAGCTTTGCCTGGACCCCATGCGTTGGACCGACATTATCGGGAGTCCTCCTTATGGCAGCCTCGGAGACGGACAGCATTGCGGGATTTCTGTTGATAGGCGTATACACTCTGGGGTTTTCCGTCCCCTTCATTCTCACCGGGATCTTTACCACAGCTGTATTAAATTTTTTTAGCAGCCACAGGAATATAGTAAGACATACCGTGAAGCTCAGCGGGATCCTACTGATATTTATGGGTGTTCTGATGATAACGGGCCGGATGAACGGTATCACGGGATATCTGTCACAGATCCCCCCCGCAACGGAGAGCACAGTAGAGATAACGGCAGAAAATGCTTCAGAGGCGGCGGCCGGGAGTGTGGAAAGCACTGCAGAGATAACGGCAGAAAACGCTTCAGAGGCGGCGGCCGGGAGTGTGGAAAGTACTGCAGAGATAACGGCAGAAAACGCTTCAGAGGCGGCGGATGAAAATACGGAGGGCACTGAGGAGGAACTTACGGAAGAGGAGGAAAGTACTGAGGATCCGGCATACGGAGAGGAAGAAGAGCTTCCGGAAGATGAGGACGAAAGCGGAGAAGAAACGGATCTCTTTCCGGCACCGGACTTTACCCTGAAGGATCAGTATGGTGCTACGCATTCTCTTTCAGACTACAGGGGAAAGGTCGTTTTCCTGAATTTCTGGGCTACCTGGTGTCCGCCCTGCCGGGCGGAAATGCCGAACATCCAGGCGATTTACGAGAAAACGAAGGACTCCCGGGATCCGGAGCCTGTGATTCTCGGCGTCGCGTTTCCCGGAAGCGGAAGCGAAACGGATGAAGAAGGTATACGGGAGTTTATGGAGGAAAACGGATATACCTATCCGGTACTTATGGATACGGAAAGATCGCTGGAGCTTCCGTATTATGTCATGAGTTATCCGACAACGTATATGATCGACCGAAACGGAAATATATTTGGCTACATAAACGGGATGATGACAAGGGATATGATGGAGGAAGCCATCAGACAGACACAGGAAGCTCAATAGCAGTGATACTTGTCGGCCCTGTTGCAGGGGTGTTCCTTCCGATGAATGCTAAAATGGTGGAAAGCATTATAAGAAAGATAAAATGATACAATACTGGCGCTTCTAATGATTTAGAGGTATAATCAAGTCTGTATAGTCATTATTATGACAGAAAATCAGGGAAACCCATTAAGGAGCCGTAATGAAAATAGAAGCGGTGGAGGAAGGAAACAGCCTCAGACTAGACATTGAAGGAAAAATAGATACCCTCACCAGCAGGGAATTTCAGGATACAGTTTTAAATTCTTTTCGTAAATATTCGGATGTCAGCGTAAATATGGAAGGGGTGCCTTACGTGTCAAGCGCGGGACTCCGGGCCTTTCTTATAGGACAGAAGACTGCAGCCTCAAAGGGAGGAAGCTTTTCTATCTTAAATGTGGATCAGAGCGTGATGGATGTTTTTAAGGCTACGGGTTTTGATAAGGTGCTGGATATACAATAGGGTACCGGGATCTGTCAGCACCGGGGCTTCGAAAGGAGAAGGGTATTGAAGGATGTAGTTTTAAATAACGGGGTATCGATACCCTGTATCGGTTTCGGCACTTATAAAGCCACGACAGAGGATGGCTACAGTATCATATTGAATGCCATAAACGCGGGATACAGACATCTGGATACCGCTGCCCTCTATGAAAATGAAGAGGAAGTGGGCAGGGCGGTCCGGGAAAGCGGGATACCCCGTGAACAGTTCTTTATCACATCAAAGCTTAACCGTAATTTTCTTGGTTACGATAATACCAAAAGGGAATTCGAAAAATCCATAAAAAAACTGGGAACAGATTATCTTGACCTGTACCTTATACACTGGCCGAGACCGGATTACGGGACGGACGGTTTTGATGACTGGAAGGAGCTTGACAGGGAGAGCTGGAGGGCAATGGAAGAGCTTATGAAGGCCGGAAGGATCCGTGCTATCGGAGTGAGCAATTTCCTTCCTCATCACCTGGATAATCTCCTTCAGACCGCGGAGATCGTTCCGGCAGTTAATCAGCTGGAGCTGCACCCGGGATATCTGCAGAAGGAAACCGTAGATTACTGCAGGGAAAAGAATATAGCGATCGAGGCCTGGAGTCCCATGGGAAGGGCGAGGGTTCTGAAGGATGCTCTCTTATCCCGGATCGCGGAGAAATACAGTGTGTCAACCGCCAATCTGTGTCTTTCCTTCTGTCTGCAGAGCGGCTTCATCATTCTGCCGAAGAGTACCCATATTGACAGGATGAAGGAAAACCTGAATGCCGAAGATACGGTCATCTCCAAAGAGGATATGGACAGGATATGCTCTATGCCGGAAACGGGCTGGAGCGGGGAGCATCCGGACAGGGAGACGGTTAAGCCTTAGGAGGATCAGGGCCTATGAAGAGAAATAAGTTTATTTCACTCAGAGTCAAGGTGTCCCTTGGTGTTATTCTTATATGCCTGATACTGGGCTTACTGGCTATTTTCTCCGTTTTCAGCATAGCATCCAGTATCATTGACAAGGAGTACATGGATAAGGCCGAACAGATCTCGGAGGCTGTTGCAAATACTCTGGATCCCGACGATGTTAAAGAGCTTACCGATGCTGTTCTGGAAAGATACTACGGGGTGGACGAGGTGGTTCCCAGTACAGAGTGGGGGTCTGACGCCTGGAATGCCTATATGTCAAACTATGACGGCATTGAAGAGCTTCCGGTGTTCAAAAAGCTGGTTGACCATTTCCGAAAATATCAGGATATCTTTAAGGTGGACTGCATATATATTATGTTATACAAAAAAGAGGTAGTCCACGCTATCTATATTGTTGACGGGGCTTATGAAGATGCCTGTCCTCCGGGTGTTGTGGATTCCTTTGAGGATGGACTCTGGCCGGGTGACAGTGATCCAGTGATCCCTGCGACCATTACCAATGAGGATGTGTACGGATGGCTGGTTTCGACCGCTTATCCTGTCATGAAGGATGGGAAAGTTGTCTCACACCTCTGTGTGGATATCTCTATGAATGAAATAAAAGCAAAGGAACAGGGGTATGTGGTGACGGCTACGATAGTAATGCTTGCCCTGACCCTGCTTCTTCTCTTATTATCCATTCTTTATTTCAACGGAAATGTTATCGAACCGGTGAGGCTTCTTTCGGAGACGGCAAAGAACTACTGCTCTGAGAATAATGATGTGATCCATCATGCATTTGAAAAGCTTAAGATCAGCTCAAATGACGAGATCGGGGAGCTGCTTTTATCCATGAAGCAGATGGAAACAGATATGAACACAAACATAAATTCCCTGATCAATACCAAGGTCGTACTGAAGCAGACGGAGGAAAAGGCGAATACCATGCAGGCCCTGGCGGTCAAGGATTCGCTTACGGGTGTCAGGAATAAGACCGCATACGATTATGAGGTCACAATCCTGGAGAAGGACCTGTCTGACGGCTTTAATGAGTTTGGTCTGGCAATGATAGATCTGAACTTCCTAAAGAGGACAAACGATACCTACGGGCATGAAAAGGGTAATATTTCCATCAGAAGGCTCTGTATGCTGGTCTGTGAGATATTCGAGCATTCTCCGGTGTTCCGTATAGGCGGGGACGAATTTATCGTAATACTGAAGTTCCGGGATTACCGGAATGTTGACAAGCTTATAGATGATTTTAATGCACGTCTGGAGGCGCTTCAGAGGGACGATACCTTAAAGCCCTGGGAGCAGATTTCCGCAGCGATAGGCTATGCCAAATTTGATAAAACCGTAGATCAGACTGTGGATGATGTCTTCAAAAAAGCGGATCAGGCGATGTATGAAAGAAAAGAGGCCATGAAGGCCAGGCGGACGGATTGAGGAGTATAAATGAAAAAGGTTATTGTCGCGGGGCATATCTGTCTCGATATTACACCGGCTTTTCCGGAAGCCGGGAAGAAATCGATATCTGAGATTCTTCTGCCCGGAAAACTCATAGAGACTAAGGGAGTTTCTGTATCCACCGGAGGAGCCGTGGCGAATACGGGACTCGCAATGAAGTTTTTCGGCGCGGATGTCAGGCTTATGGGAAAGGTCGGAAATGACGAATTCGGAGAGATGATATGCAATATCCTCCGGCGTTACGATGCCGGACAGGATATGATACTCGCCGAAAATGAGACCTCGTCTTATTCAGTGGTCATTGCTCTTCCGGGAATAGACAGGATATTTCTCCATTGTCCCGGAACGAATAATACCTTCAGATCCTCGGACATTCCGGATGAGCTTCTTTCCGGGGCAGCCCTGATACATTTCGGATACCCTCCCATTATGAGAGGAATGTATGAGAAGGACGGACAGGAATCGGTCAGTCTTTTTGAGAGGGCAAGGAACAGGGGCTGTGCCACATCACTGGATCTGGCGGCGGTTGATCCCGGTTCCGAAGCGGGAAAGGCTGACTGGGGAAAGATAATCCGGAGGCTCGTCCCTTTAACGGACTTTTTCGTTCCGAGCGCAGAGGAGCTTTGCTATATGATAGACAGGGAGCGCTTCGAAACCTGGCAGAAAAGGGCAGATGGAAGGGATATAACCGAGATCCTGGATCCGGACAGGGATATAAGGCCGCTTGCGGATATGTGTATGGATATGGGCTGCAGGATACTCTTATTGAAATGCGGGGCAGCGGGATTGTATTACAGAACGGGCAGTGCTGCCGTTCTTTCCGATATCCCCGAAAGACTCGGACTTGATATAAATGCCTGGGCAGATAAGGAGGGCTTTGAAGAATCATATGAGCCCGACAGGATACTGTCCGGAACCGGGGCGGGAGATACCTGTATTGCAGCCTTTCTTATGTCAATGCTTGAGGGTGATGCTCCTTCTGAATGTATCAGACTGGCCGCAGCCACCGGTGCCTGCTGTGTATCGTCCTATGATGCGCTGTCGGGACTGAAGCCGCTTGATGAACTCAGGGACAGGATAAAAAACGGATGGAAAAAACGGGTTCGATGAACCCTTTAGGAGGAATAATTTATGCTGGTAAATATGGGTCAAATGCTCAAAAAGGCAAAGGAGGGAAAATACGGGGTCGGTTTTTTCAATGCCGTAAACATTGAGATGGCGCGCGCCGTAATAGAGACGGCGGAAGAGATGCAGGCTCCGGTTATAGTGGGAACCGCGGAAATACTGCTTCCGTTTATGGATATGAAAAAGGTGGCGGGATATCTCATACCAATGGCAAGGGAAGCCTCTGTCCCCGTGTGCGTGCATTATGACCACGGGCTTACATTTGAGAAATGTATGGAAGCACTCCGTCTGGGCTTCACTTCCATTATGTATGACTGTTCGACCACAGGATATGAGGAGAATCTTCAGAAGGTCAGGGAAATGGTGAATATCTGCCATGCCATGGGTGTGACCGTGGAAGGAGAGCTGGGGCATGTGGGTGATAATTCCGGCAGCGGAAAGCTCGAAAATCCGGCCGATTATTATACCGATCCCGGTCTTGCCGGGGAATTTGTCGGTGAGACAAAGGTGGATGCCCTTGCCGTTGCGGTGGGAAATGCCCATGGAGACTATGCATTTCCTCCAAAGCTTGATTTTGACCGTATAACGGCAATATCCGAAAAAACCGGGATACCGCTGGTTCTTCATGGAGGCTCCGGACTCTCGGACAGTGATTTTCAGACTGCGGTAAAGCTGGGTATCAGTAAGATCAATATTTTTACCGATATCGACAAGGCAGGAAAGGCCGGTATCGAAAAGGGTCTTAAAGAAGGGGCGGTATCCCTTACAGAGCTTATGTCCTATGAGACAGAGGCAATGAAGGAAGTGGTAAGGGAAAAAATCACTCTCTTCGGAAGCGGGAATAAGGTCTGAACTGTTTACAAAATCGAACATATGTTCTATAATACCCCTGCGAGATTTGTATGGGGGTAGTACACATGAAGAAGGAGCCGAAGCCGGTTGATGTGATATGCCAGCACTCCAGGGACGGGACGACCATCCCGATGAAGATCAGGGTGATGGATGATGACGGACAGCTGCAGTCGTATGCCATCAAGGGCTTTAAGGATCTGTCACATTCGGGAAGCAGGGAAATGCCGGACGGCATGTTTGTCAACAACAGCACCCTCGTATTCGAATGCTTTATCAGTGATTTCGGGAGACGGCGTCTGATAAGGCTGTATCATGAACAGAACGAAGAGGTGTGGAAGATGACGGTGATATGAAGGTGTATTCGTGTTTGGTGTAAAGCGCGGAGATGAGATAAATATTGCCAGAAAAAATATGGCGCTGCGTCTTCTGGTGATAGCAGCGGCATCTTTTTTGATGGGCGTCAATATAAATACCTTTGTCCATACGGGCGGACTGCTGCCCGGAGGAGCCAGTGGGCTTACGCTTCTTATCCAGGAGATATTCAAAAAGTATTTAGGACTGAGTGTACCATATACGCTTATAAACATTTTAATAAATGCCATTCCGATATACATCGGCTTCAAGTATATCGGGAAAAGGTTTACCATGCTGTCCTGCGTCGTGATCGTCCTTACAGGTGTGCTGGCGGATGTGCTCCCGGGATATGTTCTGACACAGGATATCCTTCTCATCACCATATTCGGAGGGCTGATAAACGGCTTTGCCATCAGCCTTTGCCTTTTAATGGATGCAACCAGCGGCGGTACGGATTTTATCGCGATATTTCTTTCGGAAAAAAGAGGGGTGGACTCCTTTAACGTGGTTCTTGGCATAAATGCCTGCATTCTTTTTACCGGAGGTATCCTTTTCGGCTGGGACAAGGCTCTTTATTCCATTGTCTTTCAGTTCGTATCCACTACCACAGTCAGGGGATTGTACCGGAAATACCAGCAGGCCACCCTGTTCATAGTCACGAACAGACCTGTGGAAATATGCAGGGAAATTTCCAGGGTCAGTAATCACGGAGCCACAATATTGGAGGGTGAAGGGTCGTTTGAGCACTGTGAGAGAAATGTTGTATACTCGGTGGTATCCGGCGCCGAATCCGGCAGGATCGTAAGGGCGGTCAAGGAAACCGATCCGGCGGCCTTTGTGAATGTACTGAAAACCGAAAGGGTGATAGGCCGGTTCTATCAGCGCCCGACGGACTGACGGAACCTATCAAAATCCGGATCAAAGTCCGTTTCTCCGTATCTCACCGGCACGCTCTATTATCTTTTCTTTCCAGCTGTCATCCTCGGCATCCAGCTGATAGGTATTATATCCGTACTGTCTGCCCATGGAACAGACTATGGATTCATCATCAATATGGAGTGAGATCCTGTACCGGTTCGGAAGCTTCTGCGGAAGTATCTCCTTCCTGTTGCGCTGGACCTCCTTCAAATGTCTGCTTCCGTTTACGATATCATCGAATTTCACACCGTAAAAAAAGAACAGCATTTTAATATACCGTATGCTGCGGAAGGAGGAGGTATAGATCCATACCTCATAGCCCATATCCTGGAGTCTGTTGATGAGCTCCGGAGTGCCGAGACGCAGCCTCTCCTTAAATATCCTGTTCAGGGGAAAGGGAAGCGCCGGTTCTGTCTTGTGGGTTTCCGGTGAAACGAAGAGCACCTCATCCAGATCAAATGAAACGCGCATTTTTCCGCTGTAAGTTTTTTCGCTCATTTCAGCTTTTCTACCACGGCAATGACCTCCTTTGACCATTCTCCGGAGGAGCCGCTTAAGGGATACTCATTAAACTCTTTTGTACGGCTGAAGGTCTGTATCAGCATATCCCGGTCTATATGAATGGTCTCGCCGTATTTCTTGGACACGAGGGTTTCAATCTCTTTTTTCTCCGCTGTTTTTTTCGCATTATTTTTGCCGGTGCCGGTTACAACTCCGTCAACCCGGGCATTGTATCTCTTAAAGAAGGACTGGAGGTAGTCGGTCGAATAATAGTCGGCAGAAAAGACCCAGATATCGTAGCCCTTTGTATTCAGGTAGTGAAAGAGCGCGGGTATGCCGAGCCGTAATCTTTCCTTGAAATAGAGCCCTGCCGGGAAGCCAAGTGCTTTTTCGGAAGCTTCATTTTCACGGGAGCAGAACACAACCTCGTCCAGATCGAAGGTCACTCTCTTTTCCTGGTCTGAGGCTGCCAGCATCTTCCTGATATCGTCTATGGTAGTGGGATTCACTATTTCCACAGGGATCTTTTTAATTCCGCATTTCAGGGCGGCAAGCCATCTGTGATGCCCGTTAAGAATAAGGTAACCGTCAGGATGCATTTTTTCCACGGTGAGAGGCTCCATGGAGCCGGGGTCACGTCTGAAGCTGCTCTCATATTTGGAAACAATCGAAAAGGAAGGACCTACGGAAGGGATACAGAATTCATCATCGGGGTTTGGATGGAGCTTTCCCGCCGGAACCTTTTTCACCAGCAGACGTTCAAGAAAACCGGCCTTTACGGATACGGCGATGCCCTCGTACTTCTTTACCTCTTCGTATATGAAATCCTCTTCCTTTGTCCTTGAAGCTGCCATTATACCCACCCCCTGCCGGAAAACAGAATTGCAAAAACCTTTAAGTAATGAAATTATACCATTTTTTTCTGTAAACTGCCATTGAGGTGATTAAGAAGCGAATTTTTATGTATTATTTCTGTTTCTCAGTGTATAATGGATAGATGGTCAGGATAATCGGAACGGAAACTCTGCTTCATATTTCATTCAGTCTGGCGGCGCTGGTCTTCAGTGTGGTTCTCTATATTCTTGTCTGTGCCCTGGGAAGCGGTCAGCAGCATAAGAATCTGAAGTTCAGAACCTTTGCTGTTACCATCGTTATAGGCAATTCCCTAAGTATCCTTGACAATTTTTTCAGAGATGCGGGCATATATCCGACTCCTTACTGGATACAGCTCAGTCTCCTGCTTCTGGTGTATCTTGCAAATATCCTTTTGACTTATTATATGGCCCTCTATATGGAGGGTTTTTTCGGAGAATTCAAGCTGAGAAAGCTTTTCTTTAAGATCAATACATGCATTGTTATTTCCGGCGTCGCGCTGACCGTATTTGTATTTATAAGGCAGCTTTGTATGTTTGACGGAGAAATGATACTGTCGACCGTACCGGTTTTTGTCAGGTTGATCTTAGGTTACGTGTATGAGCTGTACTATCTGTTATATTCGATAACATTGTTCATTATTTTCAGCAGGAGAATAAGCCCGCGTGCAAGGATGACATCGGTCGCGGCATTTTTGGTCGCCATTGGTGCCGTTCTTTTCGAGAGCCTTAATACTCTGGGATTGGGAAGCGGCATACTGTACAATTATTTCGGAGCGGTTCTGGCTCTCTATATTTTCTATATCGGCGTGGAAACACCGGATTACAGAAACCTTCTGAAGTCCCTTACGGATCTGGATATGGCAAGACGTGCGGCAGATGAAGCCAACCGTTCAAAGTCGGATTTCCTTGCAAATATGTCTCATGAGATACGGACGCCGATCAATGCGATCCTCGGAATGAATGAGATGATATCCAGGGAGGCCGAGGATGACACCATACTCACCTATTCCGAAAACATCGAAAATGCGGGAAAAACACTTCTGGGACTTGTCAATGATATTCTTGATTTTTCAAAAATAGAGGCAGGAAAGATAGAGATACTTTCTTCGGATTATGATCTTTCCGTATGCTTAAATGACCTTGTAAATATGATAGTAGACCGTGCGGAGAAAAAGGGTCTCCTTTTAAATCTGGATTTTGACAGGAGACTGCCGAGATTTCTGAGGGGCGATGAAGTACGGGTAAAGCAGGTCATAACGAATATTCTGACCAATGCCGTAAAGTATACGGAAAAGGGCAGCGTCTCCTTCAGCATCGGCTTTGAAAAAACAGACCGGCCTGACAGCGTTATCCTGAATGTATCAGTACGGGATACCGGCATAGGGATAAAGAAGGAGGATCTTCCAAAGCTTTTTTCCGAATTTGAGCGTATAGAGGAAAAAAGAAACCGGAATATAGAGGGAACCGGCCTCGGAATGAGTATTACAAAAAGGCTTCTGGAGCTAATGGGATCCACCCTGGAGGTTGAAAGCGAATACGGATCCGGTTCCACCTTCAGTTTTTCGCTGGAGCAGAAGGTTGTTTCCTGGGCTGAGCTCGGAGATTATGAGGTGTCATATCGGGATCATCACGCGTTCCACAAAAAATACAAGGTAAGATTCTCGGCACCGGAGGCCAACGTACTGGTTGTTGATGACAATCACATGAATCTTATGGTATTTAAGAGCCTTATCAAGAAGACGGGAATAAAGGTGGATACAGCCGAAAGCGGGGATAAAGGCCTTACTCTCGCTGCGGAGAAAAAATACGATGTGATCTTCCTTGACCATATGATGCCGAAAAAGGACGGAATAGAGACCCTGAAGGAGCTGAGACAGGACAGGGAAGGGCCGAATAATCACACGCCGGTTGTCTGCCTCACCGCAAATGCCATATCGGGGGCAAGGGAGCAGTATATGGAGGAAGGGTTTGAGGATTATCTGTCAAAGCCCATTGATTCGGAAGAGCTTGAAAACCTGCTTTTAGATCTTATCAGTAAGGAAAAGATAAAAAGTGCCGAGGAGACAGAGGATCGGCAGGACTCACTTCCTGAAGAGCTTTCCCTTCTTTCCGGCTTTCAGGTGGATATTAAAGAGGGAATAAAAAACGGAGGGGGCATTGAGGAGTATTTTTCTGTTCTCGATACCTTTTCGGAGACCCTGGATTCCAGGATAGACGAGCTGGAACGGTATTATGATGAAGGAGATACGAAGGAGTATACGATAAGGGTTCATGCGCTAAAAAGCTCCCTTAGGATAATCGGTGCAAAGGAAAGGGGAGAAAGGGCACAGCTTCTGGAGAACGCGGGAAAGGCCGGCGATATGGCCTTTATCCGGGAGCACCACGCCGGTTTTATAAGGGAGGTTCTGAAGCTTAGGGAGCCGCTTGCCGGGATTTATAAAAAGAACAGGAAGGACAGCGCTGAAGCGCCGGAGGCTGGTACGGACTTTCTTAAGGAAATATACGGAAAGATAAAGACAGCCGCCGGGGAATACGATACAGAGAAGCTTGATGAAATCTTTGAAACAATGAAAGGGTACTCACTTCCCTTAAGTGAGGAAGAGCGCTTCAATAAAATAAAGAATGCTTACGGACAGCTGGATTACGAATTGATACTTTCCACCCTTGACGAAAGCTGATACGGCAGAAATACCCCGGGCCTGGCGTTTGTTCTCCCGGCGTGACGTTTGTTCTTGCATAAGGCCGGGAAATGGTATATAGTTATCGCGGTTAAATAAATCAAACTCATATATATAGTAAGCGAAAGGCAGCTATAGCGAAATAATTTCTTTTGCTTACTGTAAATACAGATATTGACCGGAACGTCAGGTTCCGGCCCGCAGAAAGGAGTGTCATAAGAGCTTATGAAGATATATGCGGATAACGCTGCCACGACCAGGGTCAGTAAAACCGCTCTGGATGCCATGATCCCCGCCTTTACGGAGATGTACGGCAATCCGTCGAGCCTTTACAGCCTGGGACAGGAAGCAAAGGAGGCGATCGAAAACGCAAGGGAGGAGATCGCAGGTATGATAGGGGCGGAGCCCCGGGAGATCATTTTCACCTCGGGCGGAAGCGAGGCGGATAATCACGCCATCAGGTCAGCAGCGGAGCTTGGGAAAAAGAACGGAAAGTGCCATATCATTTCCTCGGCTTTTGAACACCATGCCGTGCTGCATACCCTGAAGAGACTGGAAAAAGAGGGCTTTGAGGTAACCCTTCTGGATGTACATGAAAACGGCATAGTGGACCCTAAGGAGCTTAAGGAGGCCATACGGCCTGATACCTGCCTTGTCACGGTGATGCGTGCCAATAATGAGATAGGAACCCTGCAGCCCATTCGTGAGATCGGAGAGATATGCAGGAATAAGGGCGTCCTTTTCCACACGGATGCTGTTCAGGCTGTGGGCCATGTTCCAATAAACGTGAAGACTGATAATATCGATATGATGTCTGCTTCGGCACATAAGTTCCATGGTCCGAAGGGCATCGGCTTCCTGTACGCATCAAAAAAGGTCAGGCTTTTGAACCTTATCGAGGGAGGCGCACAGGAAAACGGCCGCAGGGCGGGTACGGAAAATGTTCCGGAGATCCTGGGTATGGCTGCCGCACTTAAAGAAGCGGTTTCAAATATGGAAGAGAATTCGAAGGTGATGTGTGAGGCAAGGGACAGGCTGATTGAGGGCTTAAGCGAGATTCCCCACTCCGCTCTTAACGGGGACAGGGAAAAGCGGCTCCCCGGAAATGTGAATTTCTGCTTTGAGGGCATAGAGGGCGAATCGCTGCTCCTCCTTCTCGACGATAAGGGAATAGCGGCTTCCTCGGGAAGCGCCTGTACCTCCGGGTCTCTTGATCCGAGCCATGTACTCCTCGCTATAGGCAGGATACATGATGTGGCGCATGGATCCTTAAGGCTCAGTATCGGAGAGGATATCACCAAAGAGGAGACAGAATATATCATAAAATCCGTTAAAGAGGTTGTGGAATACCTGAGGAGCTTTTCACCCGTGTGGAGAGATCTGACCACGGGAAAGAAGCAGTTTATCTTATAGAAAGGAGCATAAACATTATGGCTTTATATAGCGACAAGGTTATGGAACACTTCAGAAACCCCAGAAATGTGGGTGTCATAGAGGATGCTGACGGAGTAGGAGAGGTAGGAAACGCGAAATGCGGGGACATCATGAAGATGTACCTGAAGATCGATAATGACATAATAACGGATGTCAAATTCGAAACCTTCGGCTGCGGCAGTGCCATCGCATCAAGCTCAATGGCTACGGAGCTTATCAAGGGAAAGCCTGTGAGTGAAGCTATGGAGCTTACAAACAAGGCGGTTGCCGAGGCTCTGGACGGTCTTCCGGATTACAAGATGCATTGCTCGGTTCTTGCGGAGGAGGCCATACAGTCGGCACTGGATGACTATCACAAGAGGAGCGGGAAGTAACGGTAACAGTCTATCATTGTCATTCTGAGCGAAGCGAAGAATCCTTCGCAGTTTATGGGAAGATTCTTCGGGCTGCGCCCTCAGAATGACAGCCTGGTTATACTACTTGACAGCATAATGATAATGTGTTAATTTTGTGCAGTTGAATAAGCCGAAGACAGCAGGTGCGGTTTACCGCGTAAGGAGATCCGATGAGATGCTACGCCTGCCGAGGACAGTAAGAGTTTTTATGAAGAGACTTTTATGGGCTCCGCTTCTTTGGCGTGAGCCCGTTTTCGTGTATGCAGTGTGCCCTGTACTACCCGATGATCGGCTTACACTACTAAAATAAGGAGGAAAAGCTAAATGGCAAAGGTAGAACTGAAGCAGCCTGTGGTTGATGAGATCGCAGGGAAGTTAAAAGATGCCAAAGCAGCTGTCCTGGTCGATTATCGCGGACTTACGGTAGAACAGGATACAGCATTAAGGCGTCAGCTTCGCGAAGCCGGTGTTGACTACAAGGTCTACAAAAACACCATGATGAAGCGTGCCTTTGAGGGAACCGATTTTGCGGAACTGGATCCCCATCTGGACGGACCTTCAGCTCTGGCGCTTGCAACGGATGATGTTACAGCCCCTGCCCGCGTTCTTGCAAAGTTTGCGGAAAAGGCGAAGGTGCTGGAGTTCAAGGCAGGCGTTATCGAAGGAACCTTCTATGATGCGGCGGGACTTAATGAGCTCGCAAAGGTACCTTCAAGAGAAGAGCTTCTTTCAAGGCTTCTTGGTTCCATGCAGTCACCTGTTGCAAACTTCGCCCGTGTTATCAAGCAGATAGCGGAGAAGAAGGCAGAAGGAGGAGACGCGGCTCCGGCGGAGGAAGCACCTGCAGCAGCAGAGGCAGCTCCCGCTGAGGAAAAGACAGAAGCACCTGCAGCAGAGGCAGCTCCCGCCGAGGAAAAGGCAGAAGCACCTGCAGCAGAATAAGAAACAGTAATTGACTTTATTTTCGGAGGAATTAGAAATGACAAAGGAAGAAATCATCGAGGCGATTAAGGGCCTCTCAGTGCTTGAGCTTAATGAGCTCGTAAAGGCTTGTGAAGAAGAGTTCGGTGTTTCCGCAGCAGCAGGTGTTGTAGTGGCAGCAGGCGGTGCAGCAGGCGGTGCAGCAGGCGCAGAAGAGAAGACCGAGTTCAATGTTGAGCTTACAGAGGTAGGCGCAAACAAGGTTAAGGTTATCAAGGTTGTACGTGAGATCACCGGCCTCGGACTTAAGGAAGCCAAGGATCTCGTTGACGGAGCTCCCAAGATGATCAAAGAGGGAGTTGACAAGGCTGAGGCTGAGGAGATCCAGAAGAAGGTTGAAGCCGAGGGTGCCAAGGTTACACTTAAGTAAGATTTTTTAAAAGAAAATATTTGACATTTCAAAAAGCCCGTGTTACTATGCAAGATGCGCTATTGTGGTCACATGGGCTTTTTTGCGCCCATTTTTCAGAGACCGCGGTCGTGCGGGTAACTGTAGATCAGGCAGAAGGGTCTGTGGTCTTCACAGGGGACCCTTAGAACGGGGTAGAGGACAAAATGGAAAAGAACCGTATTCATCCAGTCTACAATGGAAAAGCTATGCGAATGAGCTTTCAGAGGAATCAGGACGTCATTGAGATGCCAAATCTCATAGATGTCCAGAAGTCTTCCTATGATTGGTTTACCAATGAGGGACTGAAGGAAGCCTTCGCAGATATCTCTCCTATTCAGGATTTCAGCGGAAATCTAAGCATGGATTTTGTGGACTATGAGTTCTGCAAGGACGAGAGAAAGTATTCCATTGAGGAATGCAAGGCGCGAGATGCCACATACGCGGCACCTTTGAAGGTAAAGGTGAGGCTTCGTAACAGTGCAAATCCCGACAATGACATCAAGGAGCATGAGATTTTTATGGGTGATCTGCCCATAATGACCGACACCGGAACCTTTGTCATCAACGGAGCGGAGCGTGTTATTGTCAGCCAGCTTGTCCGCTCACCCGGCATTTACTATGGTATAGATCATGACAAGATAGGTAAGAGGCTGTTCTCCTGTACGGTAATTCCGAACCGCGGAGCCTGGCTTGAATACGAGACCGATGCCAATGATGTGTTTTATGTCCGTGTGGACAGGACCAGAAAGGTTCCTGTCACGGTTCTGATCCGTGCCCTCGGTATCGGTACCAATGAAGAGATAGTTGACTATTTCGGGGAAGAGCCGAAGCTTGAGGCATCATTCGCAAAGGATCCGGCAAAGAATGTTGCCGAGGGTCTGATGGAGCTCTATAAGAAGATACGTCCCGGAGAGCCTCTGGCGGAGGAAAGCGCAAGGTCTCTCATAGAGGGAATGTTCTTCGATTCCAGACGTTACGATCTTGCAAAGGTGGGACGTTATAAGTTTAATAAGAAGCTGATGTTCAGAAACCGTATCGCCGGCCACATCCTTGCAGAGGATGTTATAGATCCCGGTACGGGAGAGGTGGTAGCGCTGAAGAAGCTGAAGGCCGTTGCCGGCACTGAGGTTACAAGAGAACTGGCGGACGAGATCCAGAACTGTGCGGTACCCTATGTGGTGATCCAGGGAGAGGAGAGGAATATAAAGGTTCTCTCTTCAATGATGGTTGACATAAATCACTACATTGATTTTCCTAAAGGGCACAAGGCAGCAGATTACGGTATTACCGAGCTCGTATATTTCCCCGCCCTTTCTAAGCTTATGGACGAAAACGAGACTCCCCAGGATCTGCAGAAGGCTATAAAGAAGAGTGTACATGAGCTTATTCCGAAGCATATCACAAAGGAAGATATCTTTGCTTCGATAAATTACAATATGCATCTCGAGTACGGCATCGGGACAAAGGACGATATCGACCATCTGGGAAACCGTCGTATCCGTGCCGTGGGAGAGCTTTTACAGAATCAGTACCGTATCGGTCTTTCGAGGCTTGAGAGGGTGGTCCGGGAGAGAATGACGACCCAGGATATAACCACCATCACACCTCAGGCGCTTATCAACATAAAGCCCGTGACCGCAGCGGTGAAGGAGTTCTTCGGTTCATCACAGCTTTCGCAGTTTATGGACCAGAACAATCCTCTTTCAGAGCTTACGCATAAGAGACGTTTATCCGCTCTGGGACCCGGAGGTCTTTCAAGGGACCGTGCGGGAATGGAGGTTCGTGATATCCATTATTCACACTACGGACGTATGTGCCCCGTAGAGACTCCGGAAGGACCGAACATCGGACTTATAAACTCCCTTGCATGCTTCGCCCGTATCAATGAGTACGGCTTTGTCGAGTCGCCCTACAGAAAGATAGACCACTCCGATCCCGAGAACCCCAGGGTTATGGATGAGGTTGTATATATGACGGCCGATGAAGAGGATAATTACTATGTGGCACAGGCTTCAGAGCCTCTGGATAAGGAGGGTCACTTCAAGAATTCACTTGTATCCGGACGTTACAGGGATCTGACCCAGGCCTGGGAGAAGACCTTATTTGACTATATGGACGTATCTCCCCGCCAGGTATTCTCTGTTGCTACAACATTGGTGCCCTTCCTGCAGAATGACGATCCCACGAGAGCACTCATGGGTTCAAATATGCAGCGTCAAGCCGTACCGCTTCTCCTTACGGAGGCTCCTGCGGTCGGTACCGGTATGGAGAGAAAAGCTGCGGTTGACTCCGGAGACTGCGTTATTGCGAAGAAGCCCGGAACCGTTACCATGGCACAGGCCGACCTTATCAAGGTAAAGAATGACGACGGAACGGATGAGGATTATCACCTTATCAAGTTTATGCGTTCCAATCAGAGCAACTGCTATAATCAGACTCCCATAGTTGAAAAGGGGGACCACATCGAGGCCGGTGATGTTATAGCCGACGGACCCTCCACCCATGACGGAGAGCTTTCACTCGGAAAGAATCCCCTTATCGGGTTCATGTCCTGGGAAGGCTACAATTACGAGGATGCCGTGCTCCTTTCGGAGAGGCTGGTACAGCAGGATGTTTACACATCGATCCATATCGAGGAATATGAGTCGGAGGCCCGTGAAACAAAGCTTGGACCCGAGGAGATCACGAGGGATATTCCCGGAGTGGGTGAAGATGCTCTTCAGGATCTTGATGAGAGAGGTATCATCCGCATAGGTGCCGAGGTCCGTGCCGGAGACATCCTTGTGGGTAAGGTTACTCCCAAGGGAGAGACCGAGCTCACTGCCGAAGAAAGGCTGCTCCGTGCGATCTTCGGTGAAAAGGCACATGAGGTCAGGGATACATCCTTAAAGGTGCCTCACGGAGAATTCGGAATAGTTGTGGATGCCAGGGTATTCAAGAGGGAGAACGGCGATGAGCTTTCACCCGGCGTAAACCAGGCAGTCCGCATTTACATAGCACAGAAGAGAAAGATACAGGTGGGCGACAAGATGTCCGGACGACACGGCAACAAGGGTGTTGTTTCCCGTGTGCTTCCCGTGGAGGATATGCCCTACCTTCCAAACGGCAGACCTCTTGACATAGTGCTGAACCCCCTCGGTGTTCCTTCCCGAATGAATATCGGACAGGTTCTTGAGATACACCTTTCACTGGCCGCAATGGCTCTGGGCTTTAATATCTCCGTGCCCGTATTTGACGGTGCGAACGAGGTTGATATAGAGGACATGCTGGAGCTTGCTGACGACTACGTAAATACGGAGTGGGAGGATTTTGAAAAGAAATATAAGGATGTTCTTCTTCCCGAGGTTCTCGACTATCTTTCCGAGCACAGGGATCACAGGGAGGTATGGAAGGGTGTCCGTATCAGCCGCGACGGTAAGGTGAGACTTCGTGACGGACGTACCGGAGAATTCTTTGATTCACCTGTTACCATAGGTCATATGCATTACCTGAAGCTTCACCATCTGGTCGATGACAAGATACATGCCCGTTCCACCGGACCGTACTCTCTTGTCACACAGCAGCCTCTGGGTGGAAAAGCCCAGTTCGGCGGACAGAGATTCGGGGAAATGGAAGTGTGGGCACTGGAGGCATACGGTGCAGCCTATACACTGCAGGAAGTGCTTACAGTAAAGTCCGATGATGTCATAGGACGTGTAAAGACCTACGAAGCCATCATAAAGGGCGAGAACATACCCGAGCCCAGCGTTCCCGAGTCCTTCAAGGTGCTCCTTAAGGAGATGCAGTCGCTGGGACTTGATGTCAGTGTGCTGAAGGAAGACGGAACAGAGGTTGAGATCGGCGAGAATGTTGACTATGGCGAAACGGATATGAGAGCCATTTTCAATGACGACCGTGATATCAGGCAGCAGGAGAATTACGCAAGCCACGGTTTCCAGACCCAGGAATTCAATGAAGAGGGAGAGCTGGAGACTGTTGAGGATGAGGAAGTCGTGGAAGAGCCCGATTTCGATGAGAGCTTTGACGGAAACGAAGATCCTGTTGACCAGTTTTAACTCAGTCGTAGAAATCCCCCTCCTCCAGGCGAGACTAAGGAGGGGTGGTAACAATTACTGATACGCTGATTTTATGGAAGGAGTCATAAATGCCGGATTATAATAACAGGCAGTCAAATACATACCGCCCGCTGAGCTTTGATGCGATAAAGATCGGTCTTGCTTCACCGGAGAAGATACTTGAGTGGTCACACGGAGAGGTCACAAAGCCTGAAACCATAAACTACAGAACCCTGAAGCCCGAAAAGGACGGTCTCTTCTGTGAGAAGATATTTGGGCCTACAAAGGACTGGGAATGCCATTGCGGAAAATATAAGAAGATCCGTTATAAGGGCATCATCTGTGACCGCTGCGGAGTAGAGGTGACCAAATCCTCAGTCCGCCGTGAGAGAATGGGACATATAGAGCTTGCCGCTCCCGTTTCCCATATCTGGTATTTCAAGGGAATACCCAGCCGTATGGGTCTTATGCTGGATCTTTCACCGAGAGTTCTGGAAAAGGTGCTTTACTTTGCATCATATATAGTTCTGGATCCCAAGGAGACAGATCTTGAATTTAAGCAGATCCTTTCCGCTAAGGAGTATGCCGATGCCGTGGAAAAGTACGGCTCAAAGGGCTTCCGCGCGGGAATGGGCGCTGAGGCTGCAAAGGAGCTTCTGCAGAAGGTGGATCTCGATAAGGAATCCGAGGAGCTTAAGGAAGAGCTCAAGGGTGCCAGTGGTCAGAAGATGGCACGTATCATAAAGAGACTTGATGTCATAGAGGCCTTCAGGGAATCAGGACAGAAGCCGGAGTGGATGGTAATGGACAATATACCCATTATCCCTCCCGATCTCCGCCCCCTGGTACAGCTGGACGGCGGAAGATTTGCCACATCGGACTTAAATGACCTTTACAGAAGGATAATAAACAGAAACAACAGACTGAAGAAGCTCCTGGAGATCGGAGCTCCCGATATCATTGTATACAACGAAAAGAGGATGCTTCAGGAGGCGGTGGATGCACTTATAGACAACGGCCGCCGCGGACGTCCTGTTACAGGTCCCGGAAGCAGGGCTTTGAAGTCGCTTTCCGATATGCTTAAGGGTAAGAGCGGACGTTTCAGACAGAACCTTCTCGGAAAGAGGGTTGACTACTCCGGACGTTCCGTTATAGTCGTCGGACCCGAGCTGAAGATCTGGCAGTGCGGTCTTCCTAAGGAAATGGCCATAGAGCTTTTCAAACCCTTTGTTATGAAGGAGCTGGTATTAAACGGTACCAGCCACAATATAAAGAGCGCAAAGAAATCCGTGGAAAAGCTGGAGCCCATAGTATGGGACGTTCTTGAGGAGGTAATAAAGGAGCATCCCGTTATGCTGAACCGTGCTCCGACATTACACAGACTCGGTATCCAGGCCTTTGAGCCCGTCCTCGTAGAGGGTAAGGCAATAAAGCTCCATCCTCTGGCCTGTACCGCATTCAATGCAGATTTTGACGGCGACCAGATGGCTGTCCATCTTCCTCTTTCGGTTGAAGCACAGGCAGAGAGCAGATTCCTTATGCTGTCTCCCAATAACCTCTTAAAGCCCTCGGACGGCGGACCTGTGACGGTTCCCACCCAGGACATGGTTCTCGGTATCTACTACCTCACACAGGCAAGAGAAGGGGAACCCGGAGAAGGCAGGGCGTTTAAGGGCGTGGAAGAAGCCATCATGGCCTATGCAAACCACGACATCACTCTTCAGAGCCTTATCTATGTGAAAAGGGAGAAGAAGGATGCTGACGGTAATGTAAAGTCGGCTGTACTTCACACCACGCTGGGACGCTGCCTCTTCAATGAGATAATCCCCCAGGATCTCGGCTTTGTTGACAGGAGCATTCCCGAAAACGAGCTGGTTCTCGAGGTTGATTTCATGGTGGGCAAAAAGCAGCTGAAGGCCATAATTGAGGCGATAATCAATACCCATGGCGCCATTAAGACCGCAGAGGCCCTTGACCATATAAAGGATATGGGTTACCACTATTCCACCATTGCATCCGTAAGCGTTTCCGTTTCCGACATGGTGGTTCCTGAGAGCAAGCAGAAGCTTCTGGATGAAGCACAGGATACGGTGGACAAGATCACGAAAAACTACAGAAGAGGTCTCATCACAAACGAAGAGCGTTATAACGAGGTGGTTGAAACCTGGAAAAACTGTGACGAGCGCATCACAAAGGATCTGATGGCAGGTCTCGACCAGTACAACAACATCTTCATGATGGCAAACTCCGGAGCCCGCGGATCCGATAAGCAGATAAAGCAGCTTGCGGGAATGAGAGGACTTCAGGCAGATACAACGGGACATACCATTGAGCTTCCCATTAAGTCCAATTTCCGTGAAGGGCTTAACGTGCTGGAGTACTTTATGAGTGCCCATGGAGCCAGAAAGGGTCTGTCAGATACGGCTCTGCGTACCGCAGACTCGGGTTATCTTACAAGACGAATGGTTGACGTTTCCCAGGAGCTTGTAATACGTGAAAAGGACTGCTGTGAAGGCACCGGCAGAGAGCTTCCCGGCATGGAGGTTGCGGCCTTCATGGACGGAAAGGAAGATATTGAGCAGCTGGTAACGAGGATCACGGGAAGATACTCCTGTGAGGACATATATGACGCAGACGGAAATCTGATCGTAAAGACCAATCATATGATCACACCCAGGAGAGCGAAGCTTATCTGTACCGTCGGCGTGAAGGACGGGAAACCCGTCGAATCCGTAAAGATCCGTACCATACTTACCTGCCGCAGCCACAGCGGTATATGCGCGAAGTGCTACGGTGCGAACATGGCTACCGGAGAACCCGTTCAGGTCGGAGAAGCAGTGGGTATCATCGCTGCCCAGTCCATAGGCGAACCCGGAACACAGCTTACTATGAGAACCTTCCACACCGGAGGAATGGCGGGCTCCGATATTACCCAGGGTCTTCCCAGAGTAGAGGAGATATTTGAGGCCCGTAAGCCCAAGGGTCTCGCTATAATCGCGGAATTCAAAGGGACTGTTGAGATAAAGGACACCAAGAAGAAGAGAGAGGTTGTCGTTACAAACAGCGAAACAGCTGAAAGCAAAACCTACCTTATCCCTTACGGATCCAGGATCAAGGTCCAGGACGGCTCCGAAATAGAGGCAGGTGACGTTATCACCGAAGGCTCCATTAATCCTCATGATCTCCTTAAGATCAAGGGAGTCCGTGCTGTACAGGATTACCTCCTGAAGGAAGTCCAGAGGGTTTATCACTCACAGGGTGTTGATATAAACGATAAGCATATTGAGGTCATTGTTCATCAGATGCTTAAAAAGGTGGAAATAGACGAGGCAGGAGATTCGGATCTGCTTCCCGGCGCCAGAATGGATGCCCTGGAGCTTGATGATATCAATGAAAAGCTTATTGCTGAGGGGAAGGAGCCTGCTACGGCAACCCAGATCATCCTCGGCATCACCAAGGCATCGCTCGCCACGGATTCCTTCCTGTCGGCAGCATCCTTCCAGGAGACCACCAAGGTTCTGACGGATGCGGCGATCAAGGGTAAGGTGGATCATCTTATCGGACCTAAGGAAAATGTCATAATCGGTAAGCTGATACCTGCGGGAACCGGTATGAAGCACTACAGGAATATTGAGCTTTCCACCGACAATATGCCCATCAATGCCGATGATGATGAAGAGATAACCCTTGACGATTTTTCGGAAGAGGAAGCTGAAGTGGAAGCTCCGGAAGCTGAGGCAGTTGAAACCGAAGACGTCTGAATGGAATAAGACTCATGCTTTTTAACTCGTATGCCTTTCTGGTTTTTTTGCCGGTGGCTTTTGCCCTGTACTGGGTGGCGCCGGAGAGATTCAGATGGATAGTGCTGCTCCTTGTAAGCTATTACTTTTACATGGCGGCAAGCCCGAGGTACGTGCTGCTTTTACTCTGCACGAGCCTCGTGGTCTGGGCGGCATCCCTTGTGCTGGAAAAGGCAGACAGGGAAGACAGGGCCTTCAGGAAGGGTATACTCATCCTGACTCTTCTTCTGTGCTTCGGCTTACTGATATTCTTTAAGTATTATAATTTTGCTGCCCGCAGCATTGTGGGGCTTATGGGGATGTTTTCGATGAATATCGAACCGCATCTTCTGAGCCTTTTAATGCCTGTGGGCATTTCTTTTTATACATTTCAATCCACAAGCTACCTTATCGATGTTTATACGGGAAAATCTAAGGCACAGCCAAGCTTTGCCCGCTTTGCCCTGTATGTTTCCTTTTTCCCCCAGATAATCGCAGGTCCTATTGGAAGGACAAACGAGCTGATGCCCCAGCTTCAGTGCAGGAGAAAATTTGACTATGATCTGGCAGTGTCGGGCTTAAGGATGATGCTCTGGGGATACTTTAAGAAACTTGTTATCTCCGATGCCCTGGGTAAGTATGTGGATCTTATCTACGGAAACGTGACTTACTATTTCGGACTGACCTTCATTATGGTTTCAGTTATGTACACCTTCCAGATCTACTGTGATTTTTCGGGTTATTCGGACATTGCCATAGGAACTGCCAGACTCTTTAATATTGAGCTTATGCAGAATTTCAAGAGTCCGTATTTTTCCACATCCGTCCGTGAATTCTGGTCGAGGTGGCATATTTCCCTGTCAACCTGGTTCAGGGACTATGTATATATTCCCCTGGGCGGAAGCAGGAAGGGGAAAATAAGGAAGAACCTGAATCTGATGGCAACGATGCTGGTATCCGGCTTATGGCATGGCGCAAACTGGACCTTCGTACTCTGGGGAGGACTTCACGGTATCTATCAGGTGATAGAAGGGGTCTTTAGGGATATTATAAAAAAGACCGCAGGAAAGAAGGAAAGGCGGATAAGTACGGTGCTTCACGGGCTCCTGACCTTCGCTCTTGTGAACCTCGCCTGGATCTTTTTCCGGGCGGATTCCATAAGCGATGCCCTGTTTATCGTGACCCACCTTCATAACGGCGTTATACTGCACTTCTTAAATGCCTGGGAAAAGATGAAGGTGGATATGCTTATCACTGATGTGGGACTGTGGAAGCTCCTTGCCGCCATAGTTGTTCTTATGGTATATGATTTCTTTGCATTAAAGCACGACATCCCGAGGGAGATGTCGAAGTGGAAGCTGCCGCTCCGGTGGCTTATCTATGTGGGCCTTACCACTCTTATCATCATTAACAAGCTGCATGGCGGTACAACGCAGCAGTTTATCTACTTTAATTTCTAGCAGGTATTTGCGAATAGGGCGGCAATAGAGTAGAATATAAGGCATAATGAAAAGATTTCTCGGGAAATGCCTTATATTTTTTCTGATACTTTCGGTGATCTTTCTGCCTCTCGGAGTGGGGCTTGATCCCTACAATATTTTTCACTGGAACCATATCAGGAATAACGGTGTGGAGCCGAACAAGGGCTATGTGAAAATGATGAATATACTCAGGAATCCGGATAAGTACGATTCCTTTCTTTTCGGCTCATCACGGGCAGGCTTTTTTGATGTGTCAAAAATGAATGACGGGCATTACTATGATATGGCATATTCCGAAGGGACACCGGGGGAGCATCTTCAGAACTTAAAGGATATGCTTGACCGGGGAGTGAAAATAAAGAATGTCACCATGGGGGTTGATGATATCTCGTATTTTGTGGATCCTGATTTTCATAAGGACCAGCTCTACAGGAAGCCCTTTCCCTGGAGCGGAAGCCTCTCGGACAAGGCCGGCTTTTATCTGTCGTATCTTGATCTCATAACCCTTTCCCAATCCATTGAGGTCATAATGAAGCATAAGAATACCGATCCCGGCTACGGGGAGAGGCTTTTAGAGACCGGAACGGAGAACTTAAGCATCCAGACCGACTTTCATTATGACAAGACCGATGCCACCTGGTCAGATTACTATTATCCCAGGGAGGAGAGCCTCGATGAGATACGGGAGATAGTGGAGATCTGCAGGGAAAACGGCATTAATTTAAGGATCTTCACGAACCCTCTTAACGGTTATACCTATCAGAAGGACATCGCGAACGGCTACATTATTTTCCTGAAAAAGCTTGCAGCCGTAACTCCATATTGGAATTTCAGCGGCTTTAACGATGTGACCCTGGATATGTCGAATTATTATGAGACCAGCCACTTCTCTCCTGCCGTAGCGGACAGCATAATAGACAGACTGTATAATAACAGGGTGGATAAGAAGCTTTTGAAGCAGGGCTACGGAATGTATGTGACAGAGGAGAACGTGGACGAGCTTACGGATATTCTGTACGCCCAGGCGGAGAATTTTGATCTGCCGACGGATACCTATCCGGACACAATAAATAAGGAGCCTGAATGACATCAGGCTGCATAAAGATAAGAGCCGCCCACAGAAGGCGGCAAGAGGTAAGGAAAGGAGCGGCATCGACGGGATATGACATTCAGCTTATGTATGATAGTGAAAAACGAGGCGGAGATACTCAGGCGTTGTCTTGATCCCATCAGGGATCTGATGGACGAGATCATCATAGTGGATACCGGTTCCACGGATGAAACAAAGAAGATTGCAGGGGAGTATACCGATAAGGTATATGACTTTGAATGGAATGATGATTTTTCAGCCGCGAGAAACTATGCCTTCTCCTTTGCGACCTGTGATTATATTTACAGTGCCGATGCGGACGAGGTGATAGACGAAAAGAATGTGGAGCGGTTCAGACAGTTAAAAGAGGCTCTTCTTCCGGAGGTCGAGATAGTGCAGATGTACTATACCAACCAGCTGGAGGCGAATACCACCTACAATTACGACAGGGAACTCAGACCAAAGCTCTACAAGAGGTTACGTACCCCTCTCTGGGAGGATCCGCTGCATGAGGCTGTCCGGACGAAGCCGGTGATCTTTGACAGTAATGTGGAGATAAAGCACTGTCCTGTGTCACTCCACAGCGGAAGGGATTTTTCCATTTTCCGGAAGATAATAAAGAAGGACGGGGATATTTCAAATCACCTTGCGAGGATGTACGCAAGAGAACTCTTTATCTCGGGAAGTGATGAGGATTTCCTGGAGGCAAAGGACTTTTTCAGACGCAGGATGGATAAGGACAGCGAGGAGGATCTGGTGCTGATGGCAGCATGTGTTGTGATAAAATGCGCCCGTCTCCTTGATGATACCGCTCTTATGCTGCTTGCCTCATCCCGGGCACTTGCATCGGAGCACACGCCCTCGGAGGCGGTGTTTGAGCTTGGTGAATACTACCGCGGGAGGCGGAACTACAAGGAAGCCTGCATGTGGTATTATAATGCGGCTTTTGAAACGGAGCCGCTCCTTAACCTGAAGTACCATGACTCTTACCCCTATCTCGGCCTCCATATCTCATACGTGATAATGGGTGACAGGGAGAATGCGGCAAGGTTCGCAAATTACGCCAAGGATCTGAGGTAGCGGGACGGAGGGCAGGAAGCCCTGCTTAGTTGAGTCATAGCCCTGTTTATGATAAAATACGGGGTTGGTGAGAAGATTGAAGCTTCAGTAAATAGTATCAGGAGGAAAAACAAATTGAAAACGTACCTTGTGACAGGAGGAGCAGGGTTTATAGGCTCCAATTTCATACATTATATGTTCGGGAAATACGGAAAGGATATCCGTATCATAAATGTGGATGCCCTGACCTATGCCGGAAATCTCGAAAACCTTGAGGGTCTGGATAAGGAGTATGACTATATCTTTATCAAGGCTGATATAAGGGACAAAAAAAGGATCTCGAAAATATTTGAGGAAAATGATATAGACTTTGTTGTAAATTTTGCGGCTGAAAGCCACGTGGACAGGAGCATTGAGAATCCCGAGATCTTTGTGGAAACCAATGTGCTGGGAACGCTGATAATGCTTAACTCAGCAAAGGCGGCCTGGGAAAATGAGGATGGAAGCTTTAAGGAGGGAAAGCGCTTCCTCCATGTATCGACGGATGAGGTTTACGGATCCTTAAGTGACCCGGAGGATTATTTTTATGAGGACACTCCCTATGATCCCCACAGCCCCTATTCAGCCAGCAAGGCCTCCTCTGATTTTCTCGTAAAGGCATATGTGGATACCTATCATTTCCCCGGTGTCATAACGAACTGCTCCAATAACTACGGACCCTTCCAGTTTCCGGAAAAGCTCATACCGCTTATCATAAACAATGCCCTGCATGGAAAGAATCTGCCTGTATACGGGGACGGAAAGAATGTCAGGGACTGGCTCTATGTGGATGACCACTGCAAGGGCATCGATATGGTATTAAGTAACGGAAGGATCGGCGAAAAATACAATATCGGAGGGCATAACGAAAAGCAGAATATCGAGATCATACACATAATACTCGATACCTTAAGAGAGATACTGTCGGATGATGATCCCAGAAAGAAGAATGTGAGTGATGATCTCATTACCTTCGTAACCGACAGGAAGGGTCATGACAGACGTTATGCCATTGCCCCGGACAAGATAAGGAAGGAGCTGTCCTGGGAGCCGGAGACTGCTTTTAAGGACGGGATAAAAAAGACCGTGAAATGGTATCTGTCCCATGAGGAGTGGATGGCTCATGTGACGAGCGGTGATTACCAGTCATATTATGAGAAGATGTATGAAGGACGGTGAGGAAGATCCTTCGTCGCTTCGCTCCTCAGGATGACAGGGAGGGCTGGTGCTCAGGATGACAGGTAGGGCTGGTGCTCAGGATGACAGGGAGGGCTGGTGCTCAGGATGATAGGGAGGGCTGGTGCTCAGGATGACAGGTAGGATTGTCATTCTGATCGAAGTGAAGAATCAAAAAAGGAGTAAAGTAAATGAAAGGTATAATACTTGCAGGAGGCAGCGGAACCCGTCTCTACCCCCTTACAAAAGCGGTTTCGAAGCAGATGATGCCGGTGTATGACAAGCCTATGATCTACTATCCCCTTTCTGCCCTGATGCTGGCAGGGATAAGGGATATACTGATCATTTCGACTCCGAGGGATCTGCCTTCCTTCAAAGAGCTCTTCGGGGACGGATCGGAGCTCGGCTTAAGCTTTTCCTACAAGGTTCAGGAGCATCCGAACGGTCTTGCCGAGGCCTTTATCATAGGTGCGGATTTCATCGGGAATGACCGGGTAGCAATGGTTCTCGGAGACAATATCTTCTACGGCCACGATTTTTCAAGAGTATTGAAAACAGCGGCAGAGAGGGAAAAGGGAGCAACCATCTTCGGATACTATGTAAAGAACCCGAAGGAATACGGAGTGGTGGAATTTGATAAGGATGGAAGGGCGGTTTCCATAGAGGAAAAGCCGGAACATCCGAAATCAAAATATGCGGTTCCGGGACTTTATTTCTATGATAATGACGTGGTGGAGATCGCCCGGAATGTGAAGCCTTCCGCAAGGGGGGAGCTTGAGATCACCACCGTTAATAATGAGTACCTAAACCGCGGGGATCTTTTCGTGGAAACGCTGGGACGGGGCTTTGCCTGGCTTGATACGGGAAGCCATGATTCACTGCTCGATGCGGCGGATTTTGTAGCCGCCTTCCAGAAGAGACAGGGACTCTATATTTCCTGTATCGAAGAGATAGCCTTTAAGAGAGGCTTCATAAGCCGCGAGCAGCTTCTGAAGCTTTCGGAGCCTCTTATAAAAACAGCATACGGCCAGTATCTGGTAGACGTTGCAAATGGGGTTTAAGAAGTTCAGGATAATTGCGGTCGCAGCCGCTTTTCTGGTTGTGGCCGCTTTCTTTGTGCTTTTGCTGAATATCTTTGAACAGAGTAAGGATACTATAGGGACAGAGCCGCCGGATGAAGAAAAATACGGAGCGGAAGGCGGTACAGATGACGGCTACAGGGATCTGAAGAGCACTGATGTAGGAAAGATAAAGCCGGAGAGTCCCCGGGAGGAACACCCGGAAAAGGAGGATAATAAGGACAGGTGGACAGATGTAAATGTTCTCCTGTCATCAGTAAACCGGGATATAAAGATCATGATAACCACCGCTGAAGGAGAGCTTATCAAGGGAGTCCCCTTCAGGGCAGAGATCTCAAAGGACGGCAGAAGCGCCGAATACGAGGACAGCGACAGGGACGGGATGATCACTGCGGCGGATCTCGGAAGCGGGAAATATACGGTACAGCTGAAGCCACGGCATGGCTTTATAACCCCTGACAGCGCGAGCTCCGTTACAGTGAGGAGCGGCATCAGCTATCAGGTGGTCGACTACATAAGAACCCTTATTAAGACCGAGGAAGAGGTTGATGCGGATGCCGAGGACACGGCAGAACTCGGAGAGTTTGACGACGGAAAGCTTCTGGAAGCCGGGGAGATAGACCTGGAAAAAGGCACTGTCGGAATAGATGTTTCAAAATACAATAAGGACGTAGACTGGGGAAGAGTCAGGGATGCCGGCATAGAATACGTGATAATACGTATGGGCTACAGGGGATCAAGCACCGGTGCGCTGGTGGAGGACCCGTATTTTGAAAGAAACCTTAAGGGTGCAAAGGATGCGGGACTGAAGATCGGAGTGTATTTCTTTACCCAGGCATTAGATGAGACGGAAGCCATAGAGGAAGCCAGCATGGTTCGAACCCTGGTCTCAAAAGAGGAGCTTTCCCTGCCGGTTTTCCTTGATGTGGAATCCTCGGGAGGAAGAGGGGATCTTGTAAACAGGGAGCAGAGGACCAGAAATATCAGGGCCTTTATCGAGACCCTGGAAAATGCGGGTTACAGAGCGGGATATTATGCAAATAAAAACTGGCTCCATAATCATATCTACGCCGGGGAGCTGGAAGAATTCCCACTGTGGCTTGCACAGTATAAGGCTGTGAGACCAACCTATAATGCCAGGTATGATATGTGGCAGTATTCCTCAAAGGGGCATGTGGACGGCATAGAGGGGTATGTGGATCTGAATCTGAATGTTTCACTGTAAGGATCCTTCGCTGGCGCTCAGGATGACAAGAGGAACGCTCAGGATGACAAGAGGAACGCCCAGGATGACAAGAGGAACGCCCAGGATGACAAGAGGAACGCCCAGGATGACAAGAGGAACGCTCAGGATGACATATACATATGGAAAGGAGAATTTACCGGATGGGACAGATAAAGGTTGAAACCTGTGAAATAGAGGGGATAAAGCTTATCACGCCGCAGGTTTTCGGAGATGAGAGAGGTTATTTTTCAGAGACCTACAGGAAGGATCAGTTTATTGAAGCGGGTATAGACTGTGAATTTGTACAGGATAACCAGTCCTCCTCCACCAAAGGGGTTTTAAGGGGAATGCATTTTCAGAAGAACTTCCCCCAGGCGAAGCTGGTACGCGTCATAAGAGGACGGGTTTTTGATGTTGCGGTGGATCTGAGAGAGGGATCAAAGACCTTCGGGAAGTGGTTCGGAGCCGAGCTTTCCGAGGAGAACAAGAAAATGCTGTTTATACCGAGGGGCTTTGCACATGGCTTTCTGGTGCTTTCCGACATTGCGGAATTCTGCTACAAATGTGATGATTTTTATCATGCGGGTGATGACGGAGGACTTAAATTCAATGACCCGGAGATCGGTATTGAATGGCCGTCGGAGATAAGACCGGAGGACTATAATATCAACGAACGTGACAGGAACTGGCAGGACTTCTCCGATTACAGAGCCAACAGGTAACTATCCGGAACAGGTGGCGGAAAAGGGATTATGAGCAGGGAGAAAAAGAAGGTCATATGGGCTGTGGTGGTCATAACAGCCATATGGAATGCTTATATAATACTCCATACCAATGCACTGGCTGATCCGCTGCAGGAGATCCTGAAAAAGATCATCTCCTGCTGTATGATAGATGCCGCACTGATAGGCTTCATACTAATGTATGACAGGATAGTGAGCCTGCCTATCGAACTCTATCAGAACAGGGAGCTTATCTGGAAGCTCGCAAAGAATGACTTCCGTGCAAAGTATGCGGGCTCTTATCTCGGGATACTCTGGGCCTTTGTACAGCCTGTGGTGACAGTGCTGGTTTACTGGTTTGTTTTTTCCGTAGGGGCAAGGTCGGATATCACCGGGGAGACCTCCTATCCCTTTGTGCTGTGGCTTATTGCCGGGATAACCCCCTGGTTTTTCTTTTCGGATGCACTCGGACAGGGAACCAGTGCTCTTTTATCCTACCAGTATCTGGTGAAGAAGGTTGTTTTCAAGATCAGCATACTTCCCATCATCAAGGTAATAAGCTCGCTTTTTATCCACGTTTTCCTGACCTTGGTGGCAGGACTCCTTATGATACTCTGCGGGTATTATCCCAGCATTTACTGGCTGCAGCTCCCTTATTTTACAATATGTATTTTCCTTCTGGTTCTCGGAATGAGCTATGTGACCTGTTCCATAGTCGTGTTTTTCAGGGATCTGGGCCAGATCATAGGCATTGCCCTGCAGGTGGGGGTCTGGATCACTCCCATAATGTGGCATATTGAGGCGCTGCCGAGACCGCTGCAGGTACTTTTCAAGCTGAATCCGGTATACTACGTTGTGGACGGCTACAGGATGTCGTTTCTCGATAATATGTGGTTTTTCGAGCATTTTTATTCCACCGCGTATTTCTGGATCTTCACTGCAGTTATGTTTTTGACCGGAGCCATTGTCTTTAAGAGGCTGAAGATACATTTTGCGGATGTTCTCTGATCCAAAGCCGGGGTTAATATTATCAATATAAATGGAAACAGTAATTAAAGTCGATCATCTTCATAAAATGTATAAGCTCTATGACCACAGGAGGGACAGGGTGCGGGACGCTCTGGGGCTCACCAGGAAGAAGCTTTATCATGAGCACTATGCCCTCCGCGATGTTTCGCTGTCCGTTAATAAGGGTGAGACCGTGGGCATAATCGGAACCAACGGATCCGGCAAATCCACCATGCTGAAGATCATAACCGGGGTTCTGAATCCCAGCTCCGGTAATGTGGAGATAAACGGAAGGATATCGGCGCTGCTGGAGCTTGGAGCCGGCTTCAATATGGAGTTTACCGGCATAGAGAATATCTATCTGAACGGCACAATGATAGGTTTTTCGAAGGCCGAGATAGACGCAAAGCTTCAGGACATACTTGACTTTGCGGACATAGGGGACTTTGTTTATCAGCAGGTCAAAACCTATTCAAGCGGTATGTTTGTACGCCTTGCCTTTGCAGTGGCCATAAATATAGATCCCGAGATACTTATCGTTGATGAGGCACTTTCCGTAGGGGATGTTTTCTTCCAGAACAAATGCTATCACAAATTCGAGGAATTTAAGAAGGCAGGGAAAACCATCCTTTTTGTAAGCCATGATCTTTCCAGTATCAGTAAATACTGCGACAGGGTGGTGCTCCTTGACCGAGGCAGAAAGATAGGCGAGGGCGCTCCGAAAGAGATAATCGATATGTATAAGAAGGTGCTGGTGCATCAGCTTGACAGTACACCGTCTGAGGAAAACAGCTTTAACCGGAATAAAGACCGGTCATCCTCAGAAGGGAAAAAGCTCTGGAAGGACAGGATGAGCATTAATCCCTCCGCAGACACCTACGGGAACGGTCTTGCGGATATCACGGATTTCTGCTGCATAGATAACAGCGGGGAGATCACCAATACGATAATAAAGGGAGACAGCTTTTCCATAAGGGTCAGGTGTCTTTTCCACGAAAAGATCAGTGAGCCCATAATCGCTGTTTCCTTCAAAAACAGGATGGGTGTGGAGATATGCGGTACAAACACCATGTTTGAAAAGATAAGCACCGGTGAGCCGGAAAAGGGGGATATACTGACTGCCACCTTTACCCAGGATATGTGTCTTCAGGGCGGGGAGTATCTGGTATCTCTGGGACTGGTGGGCTACAGGAACGGAGAATTCACGGTTTATAACAGGATGTACGACATTTTCAGCATAAACTGTATTTCTTCAAAGGATACGACGGGATTTTTTGACATGGGAATGGAAACAACAGTGGAGAAGAGCCATGAGCGGAACGATTGAGAAGATCGGGGGAGTGACCCTGGATCTTTCGGACTACAGCGGAGAGGATCTCTATTCCGAGGGGGCAGCGGAGGAAAAGCTCCTGGAAATCGTAAAGGAGCATACCGAGCCCGAGTTTAACAGACTTATTGCGCTTACGGAAAGCTGGAGCGCTCTATACCACCTTTCCCATCTGAGGGGAAACATAATCGACTTTTTCCCGATAAGTGAGGATCAGAAGGTGCTGGAGATCGGAGCGGGATGCGGTGCGGTAACCGGGACTCTCGCAAAGCACGCCGGGTCTGTGACCTGTATAGAATTAAGCTACAGAAGGAGCCGGATCAATGCATACAGGAACCGGCAGTATGACAATATAGATATCAGGGTCGGCAATTTCCAGGATATAGAAAAGAAGCTTAAGGAAAAGTATGACTATATTCTTCTGATCGGGGTTCTGGAATACGCTCATCTCTACATTGATGCAATAAATCCCTATCATGAATTTCTGAATCTTCTCTCTTCCCATCTTAATACAGGGGGGCAGATAGTGATCGCCATAGAGAATAAGTACGGCATGAAATATTTTGCCGGCTGCAGGGAGGATCACACCGGCAGATACTATGACGGTATCGAAGGTTATACCCATGGAGGCGGTGTGAGGACCTTTTCAAGGGCCGGTCTTATGCGCCTCTTCCATGCTGCGGGTTATGATTACAGATTTTATTATCCATATCCGGATTACAAGCTGCCGATCACCGTTTATTCCGATGACAGGCTTCCCTTTAAGGGGGATTTTAACGATAACGAGAGGAACTTTGACGGTGAGAGGGTGAACTGCTTTGACGAGGGAGCAGCTCTCGACGAAGCGCTGGGCGACGGTTATTTCCCCTTCTTCTCAAATTCATTTCTCTGCGTACTGCAGAAGGAAGGACGAAGCAGGAAAGGAAGCGGGCGCTGTCCCATATATTCCAAGCATTCCACGGAAAGGGATCCCCTCTATCAGATCAGGACAGACATCATTGTGGACGAGCTGAATAAGAAGACAGTGATAAAGACTCCCTTTTCAAAGGAAGCCGTGCCGCATCTTCTAAGGATGGCGGACGCCTATGAAGGACTTAAAGAGGAATTCAGATCCACAAGCTTCAGACCCTGTCCCGTGAGAAAGGTCTATAACCGCTCCGGAGAGCTTATGTATCTGGAGTTCGATCACATCGTGGGGCGCAGTATGGACGAGGAGATGAAGCGGCTCCTGTCCCTGGGAAAGGGGGAGAGCTGTGTTGAAGCCATAGTGAAATTTGCGGAGGCTCTCCGGAGGGCAGCCATAAGGGAATTCTGGGCAACTAGGGAATTCGCCGAGGTCTTTGAGGTTACGGGTGTTCCTGGAAGCCTTAGGAGCATGATGCTGACCGATGTGGATCTCATTTTTTCAAATCTTATTTATAATAATGGCTGGAATATCATCGATTACGAGTGGGTGTTCGATTTTCCCGTGCCGGTAGACTTCTGCATTTTCCGTGCAGTGAGCTATTTCCTTTCGTCCCTCGATATGGCAGAGCCGGAGGTCTTTGACGGAATCTTTGAAAAGATAGGCATAGACGCGGATCTTATGGATGTTTTCTATGAAATGGAAAAGGCTCTGCAGAGACATATAGCGGGAAGGCATATTTCCCTGACGGGGATGTATTCCATTTTCGGTGCGGAGAATATCCATCTGGAGGAGGCTCTCAGTAAATCAAGGCTTTTGATCCGTCCCGAAAAACCCAGGATATTCTATGACAGGGGTCTCGGCTTTCATCCCGAAGACTCACTTCTTATCAATGCCGAAAGAAATGATGAAGACAGGATAATGTTTGAGACACTGCTTCCCGAGGACTGCACCGCACTCAGGGTGGATCCCGGGGATTTTAAGTGTCTTTTAAAAATTGATAAGATCACTCTTAACGGGGCTCCTTACACGGAGATCCTTACCAACGGAACCGGTATCACCGAAAACGTCATAATCTTTGACACCGCCGATCCGCAGCTTATCCTGGAAAAGGTTTCCGGCGGCGGTATCCTCCATATCGAGTACCATATAGCCACCCTTGATAAAAGGTTTTTCGAGCCTCTCGCTTATGAATTTGCGATGCCGATAGATAACGGAGGCTCCGGCTTTAAGCACCTCCTCAGGGGCAGCAGACCAGAATATATTCCGGTCACCCTTTCGGATAAGAATGAAAAAAGATGAGTACAGGACTTTAATAAGAGACATAAAGGATCCCTACGGGTTCTGGATAAGGGAAAAGGAGATAAAGCGGGAGGAAAGGGAGCTTCACCTGCCGGAGAGCTACACCCTTTTTCTGGATGGAGACGGTGACATAGATCCCGGCTTTGCCGCGGCTCTTTCGGAATACGGAGCTTTTGAGGGGGGCTTTGACTTTATCTATACGGATGAGGATGAAGAGGATAGAAACGGAAGAAGGCATGATCCCTTTTTCAAGCCGGATCATTCCCCGGATACCCTTGACAGCTTCTATTATCCCGGAGGCCTTACCCTTATCAGTAATGACCTTATTATGCGTACCGAAAGAAAGGGGATAAAGAATAACGGAGGCCTCGATTTCCTAAGGGAGTGCGGCAAAGCCGCCCTTAAGCCGTTGCATATCTCGGAGGTTATGTACCATGCGGGATCCCACCACGAATACCGTTATAAGGACAACGGAGGGAAGGAGGACGGGGAGACGGTGCTTCCCGAAAGCCTTGCGGTCATTATCCTTTCACGGGATCACCCGGAGCTTCTTAAAGAGTGTGTTTCAGGGCTCAATTCTTCCGCGGAAAAAGAGGGTGTGAGGCTTGAATGCGTTGTAATTGATAACGGAAGCCTTGAAGAAAACACGATCAGATACGAAGCACTCGCGGAAAAATACGGCTTTTCCTATTTCAGGGAGGAACAGGCCTTTATTTATTCCGCTCTCTGCAACCGGGGAGCAGGTCTTACAAGGTCGGAGATACTCCTCTTCCTTAATGATGATATTGAGGTGCCGGAGGGCAGAATTTTTTTAAGGCAGATGATGAGGGAGGCTCTGAAGAAGAAAACCGGGGCGGTGGGCTGCAGGCTTTTATATCCCGGCGGAACGAAGATACAGCACTGCGGAATCACTCTCCTTAAAAGCGGTGCCAGCCACTGCTTTTCCGGGTATGATGATGATAAGGTTTACGGAAGGGGGATAAACCGCATAAAAAGAAACGTGTTTGCGGTTACGGGAGCCTGCCTTATGGTAGAGAGAGAAAAGTTTAACGAAGCCGGAGGGTTTGATGAGGAGCTCTCGGTAGCTTACACGGATGTGGAGCTCTGTGCGTCGCTTCTTTCCCTCGGATACTATAATGTATGCTTGAATGATTTTTTTCTGATTCATCATGAGAGCCTCTCCAGAAAGAGTGACAGTGAGGAGACGGAAAGGTACTCAAGGCTTAAGAGGGAAAGAGAGTATTTTTATGGGAAATTTGCCTCTTTGGTAAAAAACGGCGATCCCTGGTACAACGTAAACCTTACCGGGACAGAGCTTGATATGGGTGTAGATGTCCCTACGCTCCGGGACAGGATACCCTTTTATGACGCTGCGGCATTGTCCTCGGCAGCGGGATATTCCAGGAACTTAAAAAAGGCCGCGGAGGGTGTGCTTTTATACAATATTGAATTCTGCGGTATAAGGCAGTCGGATGCTGAGGGACACGAAAACTTTCTGGAGATAAGCGGCTGGGGCTTTGTACACGGAAAGCCAGGCTATGAATACGATATACAGGTACTTATAAAAGACGGGAACAGAGCCTGTCTTCTCGAAACCGGAAGGATAAAGAGAGATGATCTCTTGATCGTGTTCCCAAAGGAGAAGGATATCCTTCTCTCCGGCTTTTCGGTAAAGATAGACTTACTCTCCTTATCCGGGGTGCCGGAAAAGGAGGATATTGCCCTTTGCTTTGCGGGTAAGGATGTTTTCGGAAGAGACAGGGGATTTATCACGTTATGAGTCTGGACGGATATTATAAGGAGCTCTACGAGCAGGAAAGAAAGAAGAATGAAAAGCTTACCCGTGAGCTTGTGCAGGCGGAAGCGGAAAACGCGGAGATGAAGGATAAGCTTGATAAGCTTAAGCAGAGTAAGCTGTTTAAGCTTATCAAGCCTTTCCGCAATGTCTATGCAAAGGGTGTTGCCGGAGTGGAAAGAGTCAGAAGGCTTGGAAGCGTCGGGGAAGTCATACGGAAGATCAAGAGTAAGAGCATAGAAAAAAAGGCCTGTAAGTTCCACGGAAGCCTGAGCTTCCCGGATGAGAAGCGGCGCAGGGAGGAGAGCTCCTTTGCTTTTGCAAAGCGCCACGTATTCAGTATTCTGGTACCTGTTTACAATACCCCGGAAAAATTCCTCCGGGAGATGATCGAAAGCGTGACAGCCCAGACCTATTCCGGGTGGGAGCTCTGCATAGCGGACGGTTCTGACCCGGAGCACGCCTATGTGGGGGATGTGATACGGCAGTATATGGAAAGTGACAGCCGTATTAGTCCTGCGGGAGCAAGCCGTATTAAATACACTAAGCTCGACAGGAATCTGGGTATTTCTGGCAATACAAATGCCTGCTTTGACCTGGCGGGAGGTGATTTCATTGGTCTTTTCGACCACGACGACATTCTGCATCCTTCGGTGCTCTTCCGCTATATGCAGGAAATTGAGGAGTATGATGCCGACTTTCTTTACTGTGACGAGGTGACCTTCAAGGGAAACAGTATCGACAATATGATTACCCTGCACTTTAAGCCGGACTTCGCAATCGATAATTTGAGGGCCAATAACTATATCTGCCATTTCTCGGTTTTCAAAAAGGAGCTGTCGGACAGATGCGGCCGCTTCAGGAGCGAGTTTGACGGAAGCCAGGATCACGACATGATACTCCGTCTTACGAAGGAGGCCTCAGTAATAAGGCATGTGAGCGGGGTTTACTACTATTGGAGAAGCCACGCACTTTCAACCGCAGCGGACATAAACACAAAGACCTATGCCATTGATGCCGCAAAGGGTGCCGTGGCAGCCCATCTTGAGTCCTGCGGCTTTAAGGATTTCGAGATTGAGAGCACCAAGGCCTTTGCCACTATTTTCCGTATCCGCTTTGCATTAACCTCGAGACCGAAAATCAGCATCATCATACCGAATAAGGATCATGCCGCAGACCTTAAGAGATGCACGGAGTCCATTATCACAAAAAGCTCCTATGATAATTATGAGATAGTGGTTGTGGAGAACGGCAGTTCAGCCGGGGATCTGAAGGCTGTTTACGACGAGATCGAAAAGGCACCCTTCGGGAGAGTGGTACGTTATGAATACGGGGAGGGAGAAGGCTTTAATTTTTCAAAGCTTATTAATTTCGGAGTACAGCATTCTACCGGGGATATTCTCCTGTTTCTTAATAACGATACGGAGGTCATAAGCCGGGACTGGCTTGAAAACATGCTTATGTATGCCGAACGCCCGGACGTGGGGGCCGTGGGGAGCAAGCTCTATTACCCGGACCGCACCATTCAGCATGCCGGCATCGTTATTGGCCTCGGAGCCCACAGGACCGCAGGTCATACACATTACAGGCTTTCCTGGGAAAACCTGGGATATATGGGACGGCTCTGCTATGCCCAGAACGTAAGCGCCGTGACCGGAGCCTGTCTTATGGTAAAGAGATCCGATTTTGAAAGGGTCGGAGGCTTTGACGGGAGCTTTGCCGTGGCTCTGAACGACGTGGATTTCTGCCTGAAGCTCCGTTCCCTGGGTCTCCTGAACGTTTTTACTCCCTTTGCAGAGCTTTTTCACTATGAAAGCGTGTCAAGGGGAGATGATACCGACGGGAGCGATAAGGAGCGGGCGGAGCGTTATGATAAAGAGGCAGAGCATTTCAGGGAGAAATGGAAGGATGTGCTTGAAAAGGGTGATCCTTACTACAATATCAATTTCTCCCTGGATCACAGTAACTACACCTTAAAGGCAAGTCCCGCACCCATGGTACAGTAGCCCGATCCGGCACTTATGGCACTACGGCAGCCCGGTCATCAGCCGGAATATGTATAAGCAGATTGATAGCGAGCGACTGCAGTTTTGCGCCGAAACGTGGCATCGCGAGGCAAAAGCGCTCTTTTTTTGCCGGAGCGATGTCCAGATGTTTCGGTGCAAAACAAAGGTAGAGAGCGTAATCTGCGATGCATATTCCGGCTGACGACCGGGCTGAGACGTTTGCTTGTGGATATGCAGTCAATACGGATGGAGCGATTGATGCGTTTGTTCCGGGGAAGTTTAACTGTTCGTGGAATAAGGGATGATATTGTGTTATAATTAGCGGAAAGACAATATCTTGTTCTTTGTTTTTTGTAACATACGGGAAAGAAGGGTGGTATTTTTATGAATGATTATATGAAAAGCTATGAATACTGGCTGACTGACGGTTATTTTGATGCGGATACCAAAAAGGAGCTGGAGGGTATCCGGGGTAACGAAGCTGAGATCGAGGACAGGTTCTACAAGGATCTGGAATTCGGTACGGGAGGGCTTCGGGGTGTCATCGGTGCCGGTACCAACAGGATGAACATATACACCGTCAGACGTGCGACCCAGGGGCTTGCAAACTATATCCTGAAGGAAGGAACAGGGGATAAGGGTGTTGCCATTGCCTATGACTGCCGGAGAATGTCACCGGAATTTGCTGATGTCGCCGCTCTCTGCCTTGCAGCGAACGGTATTAAGGCCTATGTATTTGATGCTCTCCGCCCTACACCCGAGCTTTCCTTTGCACTCAGGCATCTGAAATGCACGGCAGGCATCGTGGTGACCGCAAGCCACAATCCCCCGGAATATAATGGCTATAAGGTATACTGGGAGGACGGGGCTCAGGTCACTTCTCCGAGAGACACGGATATCGTGGACTGTGTTGCAGCCATAAAGGATTTCAGCGAGGCAAAGACCATGGACCTCGGGGAAGCAAAGGCAAAGGGTCTTTACAACGTGATCGGGAAAGAGATTGATGACATCTATATTGAGGAATTAAAGAAGCTGATCATTCACCCGGACATCATTCGTGAGATGTCGAAGGATATTAAGATAGTGTATTCACCCTTCCACGGAACGGGGAATGTGCCTGTACGCCGGGTACTTAAGGAGCTTGGCTTTGAGAATGTATATGTGGTTCCGGAGCAGGAGGAGCCGGATCCGGACTTCACGACTCTTGACTATCCGAATCCCGAGGATCCGAAGGCCTTTACCCTGGCATTGAAGCTTGCGAAGGAAAAGGATGCGGATATCGTTATGGCAACGGATCCGGATGCGGACAGGCTCGGTATCTATGCAAAGGATTCCGCTACCGGGGAATATATGCCCTTCACGGGTAATATGTCCGGGATCCTCATCGCCGAATACCGTATTAGGGAGCTCAAGAAGGAAGGGAAGCTTCCTTCCGACGGAGCCGTGATAAAGACCATAGTATCCTCGAATATGATAGATCCCATAGCTGAGGAATACGATCAGACTCTTATCGAGGTGCTTACCGGATTTAAGTATATCGGAGAGCAGATAAAGTGGTTCGAGGAAAAGGGAAACCATAGCTATGTATTCGGTTATGAAGAGTCCTACGGCTGTCTCGTCGGAACACATGCCAGGGACAAGGATGCCGTGGATGCGGTTATGTGCCTTGCGGAGGTTGCGGCCTGGTGCAAGAAGAACGGTATAACCGTCTGGGACCAGATGCTGAATATCTACAAGAAGTACGGATATTTCAGAGAGGGTATCCACACAGTGACCTTAAAGGGAATAGACGGTGCCGCTGAAATACAGAACATTATGGAGAGGATCAGGAAGGAGCCGCCGAAGGAGTTTGCGGGCCTCAAGGTCAGGGAATTCAGGGATTACAAGGCTGATAAGGCAGTCAATATGGAAACCGGCGAAGAAAAGAAGACAGGACTTCCTTCCTCGAACGTTCTCTACTTTGATCTCGAAAATAATTCCTGGTGCTGCGTGCGTCCTTCGGGTACCGAGCCCAAGATCAAGTTCTATATGGGCGTAAAGGGAACGAGCCTTGAAGATTCCGAAGAGAAGCTTACCGCTCTCAGGGATGAAGTCATAGAGAAGCTGGCTAAGTAATAAGCGTTTAATGAATAATAGCATCAGAAAAGCTGTTTACCTGATATTAATATTGATGGCTGCTCTTTCGGTGTTCCAGGGTGCAAGGAATGCTTTGAGGTTCAGCCAGGATTTTCAGTATGATGCCGCTCTTGCTTTACGGAGCGGTATCAATCCGTATAAGGAAAGTCTGGAGCCCTCGGGGATCCTCAAAACAGGACCCACAGCGGAATACTACAGCATATTCGAGGCAGCGGGAACACCCCAGAAAATGGAAGCAAATCAGTTTCCGAGCCTTTTAATGCTGCTTTTCCCCCTGACAATCCTTCCATACGGGTATGCAAGGATGCTCTGGCTCTTATTGAACCTGCTCTTTACCGGGCTTATCATCATTCTTTTAAGGCAGACCTTTTTTAAGGACAGCGACAGCTTTACCTTTAATGTCCTGATGCTTCTGATGATAGCGGGAACTCCCTGGAGGAACCAGATAGGGGTGGGACAGCACAGTCTCTTTTCCTTTTTCTTTTTCCTTCTCGCCGCATGGTTATCTGACAGGAGAAGGTGGATATTGTCGGGGCTGGCGCTTTCCGTATCCTATTTCAAATATACGCTTACGGCACCGCTTGCCCTGTATTTCCTGTATAAGAAAAGGTACAGGGAATTCGTCCTGTCGCTTATCCCTCATTTGATCGGAACATTCGCCGGAGCCGGGATGCTGGGATCGTCATTTATCGAAATGATAAAGGAACCGCTTAAGGTTTCGTCGGCACTGACGGGAGAGGGCTCCATAGATATCGGTGCACTGACCGGTGGAGCAGAATGGAGCGTGGTCATAACCGCGCTCATTATGGCGGGACTCACGATACTCTCCTTTTTCCTGCCGGAGGGGAGAGATAAGAGCTTTTTTTCGCTCCTTATACTTATGAGTCTTGTAATGACCTATCACAGGATATATGATTTTTTTATGCTGATACCTGCTGCGGCCGGTATTATCGCAGCAGAGCCCTGTAAAGGGGAGAGGGGGAAGAGGATCTTTTTATTTGCCTACGCTCTGCTTGTTTTTTACTTTTTCTTTGTTTTGCGGGTATTTAGTGAGAGCAGGACATCGCTTGCTGTGGGAGCGGCGTTTTATTATACTTTTTTGGTGGTGTATACGGCCGGAATGCTGAGGGGAGAGAAGAAAGATCCTTCGCTACGCTCAGGATGACATACCGGGAATGCTGAGGGGGAAGATATTGGGTGTCCAGGATGACAGGAGACAATAATGCAGGATAAATTATACATTGTGATCCCCGCATATAACGAGGAAGCAAATATCGGGAAAGTTGTGGATGAATGGTATCCCATAGCGGTGATGGCGGGAGAGAGCTCAAGGCTTGTTATCGTTAATGACGGAAGCCGGGATAATACCCTGTCGGTATTAAAGGAGGAGCAGAAGAACAGACCGCAGCTCATCGTAAGGAGTAAGGAAAACGGCGGACATGGTGCTGCGATCCTGGCAGGTTATAAATTTGCGCTGTCCGAAGGAGCGGATTACGTTTTCCAGACGGATTCCGACGGACAGACACGGCCGGAGGAATTTGAGGAATTCTACAGGTGCCGGCGGCATTATGACATGGTGATAGGCTCCAGAAAGAGCCGTCAGGACGGTATTTCCAGGATCTTTGTGACGAAGATCCTGAAGCTCACGGTGTTTTTGAGCTTTCACGTATGGGTGGAGGATGCCAATACCCCGTACCGTCTCATGAAGGCAGAGGCACTCAGAAAAGAGATCCGTTATGTTCCGAAGGATTATTTCCTTACAAATGTACTTCTTTCCGTTGCTTTTACAAAGCATGGGAGGAGTATAAGGTACATTCCCATAAGCTTCCGTCCGAGGCAGGGAGGAGTGAATTCCATAAATATGAAGCGGATATTTGAGATCGGAAGAAACGCTCTCAGAGACTTTAATAAACTTAACAGGATTTTGTGACCATGAATAAGCTGATAAAACAGATATTAAAATTCGGTGTCGTGGGAGGTCTTTCCTTCCTGATCGATTTTGCGATCTACACCCTGATAATTTTTTTCTTCGGAAACGCTAAGGTGACGGTTGCCATAGCAGCATTTTTCGGTTTTACCATTTCCCTTATCTTCAATTATTTTTCCAGTATGAAATTCGTTTTTGTCCATGATGAGAATATGGACAGGAGAAAGGAATTTACCATATTCGCCGTGCTTTCCCTTATCGGACTTCTTCTTAATGAGGTGCTGATCCTCGGAGTACTCGCCGTATTTGACAATGTGGCTTTCCTTCAGACCGGCTTCAACGGAATTCTCTGGAAATTTAAGGAGACCCTGGGAAAGATGTTCGCAACCGGGGTTGTAATGGTATACAACTTCATTACCAGAAAGATCTTTATTGAAAAGAAGGGATAAAAGAAAAAAGACGGCTGTCGTAATAATGATCATCCTGCTGGCAGGGGCGTTTTTTGCGGCTCTGTCGGCAGTGTGGTTTTCCTGGCAGGGCAATCCCTTTGACAAGGGGGCTCCGAAGAACGGTACGGTCAGAGGGAGCATTCTTTCCGACGTGCCGAGGGAGACTGTGGTGGATGAACCCGAAAAGGAGCCTGTGGAAGAGATCGAACCGGAGATCGAAAAAGATATAGTAAACGAGGAAGCGAAGGAGCTGACAGAAGAGCATGATGGAAAGGAAGTAGATTTAATTGTATTCGCCGGGCAGAGCAATATGTCCGGCTACGGCGGAAAAGCGGAGCTCTCACCTGAAACGGAGGAGGGCGCCGGCGCGGAATTCCGCTCTGTATCCGATCCGACAAGGCTCTATAAGATCGCTGAGCCCTTTGGGATTTACGAAAATACGGAGATCATGAACGATTTCTATCTGAAGAGGGGATCACTGGTTTCTTCTTTTGTTAATACCTGGTACAGAGAGACCGGAACCCCGGTTATCGCAGTATCGGCGTCAAAGGGCGGGATGCCCTCCACCTACTGGGCATCGGATGCCGTATGCACCGAGGTGGAAAACCGCTTCAGGAGTGCGAAGCTTTGGCTCGGGGAAAACGGCTATATAGTGAAAAACCAGTTTCTGGTATTCCTGCAGGGGGAAAATGACGTTCTGGAACAGGTTCCGGACGGGCAGTATCTGACGGATATCAATGTTTTTTCCACAAGACTCTTTAATGCCGGGATAGATAAATTCCTGATGATAAGGATAGGCAGGGTGAAGGGGAAGACCGGAGCCTTCAAGAGGATAGCGGATCTGCAGACAGAGCTTTGCAGGACCGATCCGAGATTTGTTCTGGTTTCAACCATTCTTTCCGGGATAGGAGATGATCATATGACGGATGCGTACCACTATGATCAGGCAGCACTGAATCTTCTGGGGGAGGATGCAGGCAGAAACGGAGCCTATTTCGCAAGGAACAGGGAGGATCCGGAGATCACGGATTTCGCTACGGGAGAGAAGTACATTCCGGTGAAATATGATGGGATATAGTAAAGATTCTTCGCTTCGCTCAGAATGACATTAATAGCAGTTCGGAATGGCATTAATACCAGCTCAGAATGACATTTACAATAGTTCGGGATGGCAGTATATCCCAGACAGAGATGACCCCGCTGCAAGGCAATGCGAAGGCGGGAGCTTGACATGAAACGGCAGGACAAGGCATGAAAAAAGACAGGATATTATTATTCATTCCGGCATATAACTGTGAGGATCAGATCACAAGGGTCTTAGCCACCCTAAAGGGTGAGATACGGGATCATATTGAGGAAGTGATCGTCATAAATAACCGCAGTACCGACGGAACAGAACAGGCTGTTCTGAATTTCAGGGAAGAGCACAGTGACCTAAGGCTTAAGCTCTTCAGGAATGATGATAACTACGGCCTCGGTGGATCCCAGAAGGTGGCCTTCGGCTATGCCGTTGAAAATGGCTTTGACTATGTGGTGATGGTTCACGGAGATGACCAGGGTAATATATGGGACTTTCTGCCTGTGTTTGAAAAGCGGATATACAGGAATTATGACTGTGTACTTGGTGCCCGTTTCATGCGGGGCAGCCGTCTGGAGGGATATTCCGTATTAAGAACCTTCGGAAACATTGTTTATGACTTTCTCTTTGCAGCTGCGATAAAGCAGAGGGTCTTTGACCTTGGAAGCGGCCTTAATATGTATGATGTTTCAATGCTAAAGGACGGATTTTATCTCCGCTTTCCCGATAATCTGACCTTTAATTACTGTATGGTGCTTGCCCTGCAGTACTATAACCAGACCTGCAGATTCTATCCTATTTCCTGGAGGGAGACGGATCAGGTTTCAAATGTGAAGCTTTCCTCACAGGCGGTTAAGGTTTTAAGGATCCTCTTTGACTATATGGATAATCCGTCATCAATAAGAGGCGAATACAGGGACAGGGAGATCGCGTCATATACCTATGAGGAGATCGGATGAGCTGGCACTTCAGTATTAGTATAAACACGGCAAATATCTTTACCGTTCTTCTTTTTTTTGCCGGGGCGCACTTCTTCAAGTTCAGCAGGTTCTATCTCGTGCTGATGGAGGAAAGGAAGCTGTCCTTTTTTGATATTTTCTTTCTCTATGTGAGAACTACCCTTGTAAACCTTATTATTCCCTTTAAGCTGGGAGAGCTCTACAGGGTAGCTGCGGTAAAGCATATGTCGGGTTCCTTCAAAACAGGCATACTGCTAGTGGTGATCGACAGGTTCTTTGATACACTGGCTCTCCTTACACTTACCCTTCCCTTCGGGCTTATTTTTCTTCATGAGGCGGATCCTGTACTGGTTCTTCTCTTTTCCACGCTTATCTTTCTCTTTGTCTGCTTCCGTTTTTTCGCACCCTCCTTCAGCTATGTCAACAGGTTTCTGATCACAACGAAGAAATCGGGAAGGGCTCTCATGCTTCTCGATATACTTGATAAGGCAGATGAATGGTACAGGTATTTAAGGAGGCTTATCCGGGGCAGGAGCCCACTGGTATTTCTGTCATCTCTTCTCGGATGGATCATTGAATTCGGTGCTTTGAAGTTCTTTGCCGGGACTCTCGGAACCCGGTATGACATCAAGGCCTTTATCAGATACATTAATTCCCTCTTGTCGGGAGGAACCGGGAATATCGGAAAGGCATATAATTTTATGGGGATAGCTGTTTTTGCGGTTATGACTGTGGTATGCCTTATTATGAACGCCGGATCGGAAAAAAGGAGCGTAGCAGATAGAAAATGAAAAAGATCACCGTAATTTATGACGACAGAAGAAAACCCTCGGGCGAAATAAGGGAGATCACCGGGGAGAAGAGCTTCGGCAGGATAATTTACAGGAGAAGATCCTTAAGAGAGCATTTCAGCTCCTGTGTTTGTGATGCTGCGGAAAAGGAAAGAGTTGATACGGATATCCGGATTCTGACCTCCGGGGATGATTTTTCCCTGACGGATCAGGATATGAAAAGAGCGGTGATCCTCGCCTTTTCAGACTGTATAGTGCGGGATCTTCCCGAATTCTCGCTTCTTTTGAAGAAAGCCTGTTACTGCCGGGAGGACTACAGGGTAATGGCCGGTGACAGAGTGGCTGCCCTGATCTTTTCCGATGCAAAGTCCTTCCTTTCCGCCCTTGATGCTGAGGGAGATCTGAGAGAAAGAGCGCTGAATCTGGAGGAGATAATATCCGATGCCTTTCTCTGTGTCGCAGAAAAGAAGGAATTCCTGAGCTTTATCACCGGAGGCTTTGATGCGAGATACTTCAACGCCCTGTCAGGTGATGAATATACCGTTGTAAAGAGCAGTGAGAACAAGGCAAAGATATCTGCGGAGTACAGGTTTTACTATCTCCTTCCGGAAAATATGCGCAGCTGGTTTGTCCTTCCCTATGAGTACAGGGAGGAAGGAAATAAGGCTTCCTACAGGATGCAGCGTTATCATATGACGGACCTTGCCATACGCTATGTCCACGGAGCCATCTCGCTTGAGGAATTTAAGAAGATCCTTGACATACTTTTTGTTTTCCTGAAAGAGCGCAGGGAGGAAAGGGTTACCTGGAACGAGTTCTACGAGAAGCGCCGCGAGCTGTATATTGTAAAGGTGGAAAAAAGGATAGAGGAATTCAAGAAGCATCCTTCTTTCCCGGATATAGAAAACTACCTGGTCAGCGGGACTAAGTACAGCGGCATAGACGATATATTAAAAAAATACGAGGAAACCTATGATTCCATGATAGGGAAAAACAAGGAGGAGCTCCGGAAGACCGTAAGTCACGGGGATCTCTGCTTCTCTAATATTCTTTACTCTCCGGATGCGGGTCTTTTACGGCTTATCGATCCGAAGGGGGCAAGCAATGAAAAGGAGCTTTTTTCCGATCCGCTTTATGATGTCGCAAAGCTTTCACACTCAATTTCCGGATGTTATGACTTTATGAACAGTGCGCTTTTCTGCATAGAGGTATCCGGGGATATGAAGCTGAAGCTCAGTATTGACGGGGATGTTCGCGCTTACAGAAGGGAATTTGAGAGGAAGCTTAAGGAAGAGGGGATTGATGCCAGGACGGTGAGGCTTTTCGAGTGCTCTCTCTTTTTGTCAATGCTTCCTATGCACACTGACAGACCAAGGAAGGTTCTTGCATTTATCCTGAACGCCATAAGTATTCTTGAGGAGCTGGAAGTATTTTAATTCTGAGCGAAGCGAAGAATCTTTTTTAAGACGGTATTTAAGATGGATATAGACAGCATACGACAGGGAATCGAAAAACTAAAGGATTACACTGAGAGGAACGGTGCAAAAGCCGCTGTTTTCCGTGCTCTTGAGGGCATAAGGGAGGGCAGCGAAAACCGCCGGTACTCGAGGGAAGCCCTTATGATCCCCGAGAGCATTGGCAGGAGGGAGGACGGTGGGATTTTCCTAAGCCTCATTATCCCCGTTTTTGAACCGGATATGGACGACTTCGCCCATCTTCTGGATTCTATCTTAAGCCAGAGCTATACGGATTTTGAGGTGGTTATAGCCGACGGCAGCGGTAATGACAATATAGAGAATGTGGTCAGGATCTATGACGAGGATCCGGATATAGGCTTACGTATCAAATACAGGAGACTCGGGTCAAATAAAGGCATATCGGAGAATACAAACGAGGCCGTGAGAGAGGCTGAAGGTGAATATCTGGTTTTTCTTGACCATGATGACTTTATCGAGCCCGACGCCCTGTCCGAAACCGTGCGCGCAATACGGGAGGGGGCGGATATAGTCTATACGGATGAGGATAAGTACGACGGCTTAAGAGACAGGTATATCAGTGTCAACCGGAAGCCCGGCTTCAATCTGGATCTTCTTCTCTCCAATAATTATATCTGTCATATGCTTACAGTAAAGAAGGAGCTCGTGGAAAGGGCCGGCCTTTTTCGCCCGGAGTATGACGGAGCGCAGGACCATGACATGCTTTTAAGGCTGTCGGAAACAGTGCCGAGGGAGAGGATAGCTCATATTCCGAAGGTTCTCTATCACTGGCGTATCACTAAAAGATCCACGGCGGGAAATCCGGGAGCAAAGCTCTATGCCTACGATAACGGAAGGAAGGCTGTGGAGGATTATTTCAGGAGAAGGGGGATAAAAGCCTCCGTAGAGAACAGCCCCCACAGAGGGTTTTTCCATACTGATTACAGAGATGCACAGAGCGGCGCCGGAGAAAGCTGCATTTTTCTGGATAAGAGGCTTGTTCCGCTGACCCCTGACTATGAAAGGCAGCTTAGAGGTTTTTTTTCCAGGAAAGAAGTGGGTATAGTGGGAGCCAGGATCATAGGGAGAAGCGGAAGAACGCTGTCAAACGGCTTCAAAAGGGACGAATATGGCAGAAGGGTTCCCGAATATGGTAAAATAGATTACAGATTTTCAGGATATATGCACAGGGCGTCAATGGCGAGGGAGACAGAGGCTGTAAGCATACATGCTTTTGCCGTCCGCCGGGAGCTCCTGCCCCTTGTTTCAGGTGATACCTTCGCCATGTGCGAAAGGGTGTGTAAACTAGGCTACAGCGTAATAGTGGATCCGGAAATAATCTTCAGGCTAAGATGAACGAAGTAACGGTGATCATCCCCAATTACAGGGGAGAAAAGTTCATAGCGGATTGTCTTGATTCCCTTTTATCCCAGAGCTATACGGACTTTGATATAATAGTCGTCGATAATGCTTCGGGGGACGGGAGCACGGATATAATAGAAAAGGACTTTCCTTCCGTTAAGCTTATCGCCCTTCAGGACAACTACGGCTTTTCAAGGGCTGTTAATGAAGGGATAAAGGCTTCAGACACGCCCTTTGTGATCCTATTAAACAATGATACAAGAGTAGAAGGGGATTTTGTGGAAAGGCTTCTCCTTGCCATAAAGGAGGATGAGAGGATCTTTTCGGTTTCATCAAAAATGCTGCAGATGACGGCACCGGACAGGATCGACGGGGCAGGTGATCTCTACAGCGCATTCGGCTGGGCCTTTGCCCGGGGTAAGGACAGGAGGGCGGAAGCCTTCAATAAACGCTGTGATATCTTTGCATCCTGCGGAGGTGCTTCGATCTACCGGAGGAGCATCCTTGATGAGATAGGCTGGTTTGATGAATTCCATTTCGCTTATCTCGAGGATGTGGACATAGGCTACAGGGCGCGGATAATGGGATACCGCAATGTCTACGAGCCCGGAGCCCGTGTATATCACTACGGCAGCGGGGTTTCGGGATCAAGGTACAATGATTTCAAGGTACGCCTGTCAGCGCGGAACAATATGTACATTATAATGAAGAACATGCCCACACCACAGATCATACTTAACCTTCCGTTTCTTCTCACAGGCTTCGGGTTAAAGGCACTGTTCTTCATTTTCAGGGGCTATGGAAGGGCATATCTTTCCGGGATTAAGAGGGGTTACCTCTTATGCCGTGAGGGAAGGAAGTTTCCCTATTCTTCCGGAAACTTCGGGAATTATGTCCGTATCCAGCTGGAGCTTTTAATAAATCTGTTCAGAAGGTTTTAGGTGTTATGATAAAAGATAATCAGCTGGTCTTCAACAGGGTTCACGTTATTCTGGATGCCCTTGTTGTGGCCGCTTCCTATAATATAGCGTATTTTATAAAGTTTCTGTCTCCCTGGGAGGATCAGTCCGTTCTGCATCTGCCCTATTATATGTATATGGAGGCTTTGCCCTTCCTGATAGTGGGCTATCTCTTCCTGTACTATGAATTCAATCTCTACAATTCAAAGCGTGCCTCCGGAAGAGCCAGGGAGTTTTATAATATCGTAAAGGCCAATACGGCCGGTATGCTGATATTTATCGTAGTACTCTATGTCATACGTCAGGCGCACTTTTCGAGGCGGATGATATTCTATTTCTATATTGTCAATATCATTCTGGAAACCCTTTTCAGGAATGCTGTCAGATACTTCCTACGCTTCATAAGGAAAAAGAGATTCAATCTGAAATATGTTCTCCTTATCGGCTACTCAAAGGCAGCCGAAAGCTATATCAATAAGCTCCGTCTGAATCCGCAGTGGGGCTACGTCATAAGGGGGGTGCTGGATGACAGGGTTGAGGCCGGAACGGTTTACAAGGGGATAAAGGTGCTCGGTACCATAGCGAATCTCGAGTATATCCTTCCCGAGAACAAGCTGGACGAGATCGCAATTACCCTGAGTCTGGATCAATACGGCAAGCTTGAGGAGATCGTTGCCCAGTGCGAGAAGTCCGGGGTCCATACCCAGTTCATACCGGATTACAATGATGTCATTCCGTCAAGACCCTACATGGAGGATCTGGACGGTCTCCCTGTTATAAACATTAGGCATGTTCCCCTTGCAAATCCTTTGAATATGCTTGCCAAGAGAATAGTGGATATTATCGGATCCGCATTTCTTCTGGTACTCTTCAGTCCGGTAATGCTGATATCCGCCATTGTTATAAAGCTTAGCTCCAAGGGACCCATTATCTTTAAGCAGGAGAGGGTGGGACTCCACAACCGTTCCTTCCAGATGTATAAATTCCGCACTATGGAGGTGCAGAAGCCGAGCGAAGAGGAAAAGGGGTGGACGAAGCCCGGGGATCCGAGGGTCACAAAATTCGGAAGGATACTCAGGAAAACCAGCATGGACGAGCTTCCCCAGCTCATCAATATCTTCAGGGGAGATATGAGCATAGTGGGACCGAGACCGGAACGTCCCCAATTTGTGGAGAAATTCAAGGAGGAGATCCCGCGCTACATGATAAAGCATCAGGTGAGGCCGGGACTCACCGGATGGGCGCAGGTTAACGGACTGCGCGGCAATACCTCCATAAGGATGAGGGTGGAATATGATCTTTTCTATATTGAGAACTGGACCATGAGCTTTGACATAAAGATCATGTTTATGACCCTTTTCACCGGCTTCGTGAACAAGAACGCTTACTGAGCTTTGACCCGGCGGGAAGCGCTCCGGGTTTGAAGTAATCCCGATAGTATGCTATATTTATAAGGTTAGTTAATTTTCTCCGGAGAATTCAGGATAAATGGATAAAGATAAAAGGAAAAAGAAGCCAAGGCGGTTTAATCTGCTGATAGTCCCCGAGGGTAAGGGGGAGGTTAAGCAGTTTCACGTTGCCCTGGATTTTGTGATAATACTTGTGGCGGTTGTGGTTTTTGCCTTTGTTATCGCTCTTTCATATATTTCGAAAGCATCGGGAGAGATAGAGGACGACAGAAACCAGATCCTTGCGCTGACTGCACAGCTTGAAAATGTGACCAGCAGCAATATCATTCTTCAGGCTGAGAATGAAGAGCTTTCAAATGAGCTGCTGACGGCAAAGGCCTATCTGGATGCAAAGGACTATGTGGATAAGCAGACGGATACCGCCAGTTCCTTAAGCTATATCCCTACGGGGCTCCCTATTACCGGGCAGATAAGCCAGCCCTCCAGCTTTGATTCGTCAAAGGGATATGTGGTCTTTACGGTGGGGGACGGCACGAAGATCGCCGCCGCCGGAGACGGGACCGTCAGCAAGGTTGTGAGTGATACGGATTTTGGCTACAGGGTTGAGATAGACCATGGCAATGAATATCTGTCTATTTACAGATATAAGGAAGAGCCCCTGCTCTCGGAGGGCACCCAGGTATTGCGGGGAACTGCTATTTTCTCCTGCAGCTCCATCGAACCGTCATTTACTTACGAAATACAGTACAAGGGCAAATCAATCGACCCGAACACTTTAATGAAGATAGATGGCTGAATGTCACTACCTTTGTTTTGTTCCGAAATATATCGGCCCCACTCGCGCATAGCGCTCGTAAACGGGGCGCAAAACGTTCACCGGACGTTTTGCCAGACGGCACTCTGCCTCAAAAAGAGCGCTTTCGGCTCGTGCCGCCGCATTTCGGCACAAAACTGCAGTCGTTCGCTATCGATCTGCCCGGCATATACTGCAAGAAGAAAAAAGTGATCAGTCGCGGACGGTACCGGGAGTGCCGGTGGATGGCAGAAAACTGATGGAAAGTTATTCAGGAGAAAGGATATTAAATGGATCAGAAAAATACGTGGCTCTCTTATACAGCAGCACAGAAAAGGGAACTTGAAAAGGTTTCAAAGGAGTATATGGATTTCCTTAATAACGGGAAAACCGAGCGGGAGTGTGCCGATATCGCGGTAAATGCTGCCGAGAGGGCCGGCTACAAGAACCTGCACGAACTTATTAAGAAAAAGACCAGAATTAAGGCCGGTGATAAGGTTTATGCGGTATGTATGGGAAAGACGGTTGTTCTTTTCAATATCGGAAAGGATAATATCGAGGAGGGCTTAAGTATTCTCGGTGCCCATATCGATTCACCGAGACTGGACGTGAAACAGAATCCTCTTTATGAGGATTCGGAGCTTGCTTATCTTGACACGCATTATTACGGCGGAATAAAGAAATACCAGTGGGTGACCCTTCCCTTATCTATCCACGGAGTCATCGTTTTTACTGACGGGACGACAACGGAGGTCAATATAGGAGAGGATGAGGACGATCCGGTTTTCTGCGTGACCGATCTCCTTATACATCTGGCATCCGAGCAGATGGACAAAAAGGCTTCAAAGGCCGTTGAGGGAGAGAATCTTGATATCCTTATCGGAAGCATCCCCCTGAAGGGAAAGGAAAAGGATGCGGTCAAGGAGAATGTACTGGCACTCCTTAAGGATAAGTACGGAATGGAGGAGAGGGATTTCGAGTCTGCCGAGCTGGAGATAGTGCCTGCCGGAAAGGCCAGGGAGCTTGGATTCGACCGCTCTATGATCCTTTCCTACGGACAGGATGACAGGGTGTGTGCTTTTTCCTCACTGAAGGCTTTTCTGGATGTAAAGAGCGTAAAGAGGACGGCAGTCTGTCTCCTGGTGGATAAGGAGGAGATCGGGTCTGTCGGCGCAACGGGGATGCGCTCTCTCTTCTTTGAAAACACTCTTGCGGAGGTTTTGGATCTTATGGGACAGGGGAGTGACCTTAGTCTCAGACGTACTCTCGCAAATTCCAGAATGCTTTCATCGGATGTCAGCGCTGCCTTCGATCCTCTGTATGCTTCCCAGTTTGACAAGAAGAACGCTGCTTATTTCGGAAAGGGAATAGTTTTCAATAAGTTCACGGGAGCCAGGGGAAAGAGCGGTTCCAATGATGCAAATGCCGAGTATTTCGGTTTTGTAAGAAAGGTGATGGAGGAGAATAAGGTCGCTTACCAGACTGCCGAGCTTGGAAAGGTGGATGCGGGAGGCGGCGGCACCATCGCCTATATCATGTCCTTATACGGAATGGATGTGGTAGACTGCGGAATGGCGGTTCTGTCCATGCACGCACCGTGGGAGGTTACCAGCAAATCCGATCTTTACGAAGGATATAAGGCGTATAAGGCCTTTATCAGTGCCTGACCTTTACTCAGGGGACCCGGAGGGGATAACATTGAATAAGAAATTACATACGGAAGCGGTGGATACGCTCTTTGATGCCATACTATGCCTCCAGTCCAAGGAGGAATGCTACACCTTTTTTGAGGATCTGGCCACGGTTAACGAGATACTGTCTTTAAGCCAGCGCTTTGAAGTGGCGAGGATGCTGAAGGAAAAAAAGACTTATCAGGAAATAGCAAAAAAGACCGGAGCCTCTACAGCCACCATAAGCCGTGTTAACCGGTCCTTAAATTACGGAAATGACGGATACGATCTGGTATTAAAGCGGATGTAGAAGGTCAATAAGCTTTTCTATCATCAGCCTTTTTACATAAACATCAAAGGAAAGGGAGCAGATAAAGGAAAAGATCTGGATAAAGCGTGTTTCTTCTTCGGTTGCTCCCTTAGCTTCTGCTTCTTTGGAGATGTCCATGCTTTCTGAGTACTTCTGTCTGACAAATTCCTGAATAGACTCCACCTGGCCGAAGGAGCTGTCGGTCACAAAGGAGTAGATATCTTCGAGATTCAAGCCGCTTTTCGAGTGAAAATAATTCTCTGATAGAGGGGTCATCAGCTTCTCGATGTCATTTATGGAAAGAATGTATTTGAAATAGTAGATAAGGATCAGCATGATAAGGTGATCCTTGTCGTACTTCTTTTTATCGGGAGGCGGCAGGAGCTTGTTTTTGGCATAATTATTGATCATGGTCTTGGTCAGGACTTTATCGGTGGAGTGGCGTTTGGCGTGCTCCATGTTTTTTTCCATAAAAGTCGTGACCTGATCCATGTAAAGACTGATGTCCGGCAGGTCGGAAGCATTGAGAGGCTTTATCCTGCCGAGACTCTCTATCATACTTTGCATAAGGTCTTCGGGATCGAAAGTCATGCTAAGTATTATATATTTTTAAGCTTATTGTTTCAAGAACCGTGAGAAGATTCTTCGGACTTCGTCCTCAGAATGACAGAGAGGGCGCCTACAATGTCATTCTGAGGGCGCCCACAATGTCATTCTGAGCGAAGCGAAGAATCTTTAAGACATACATAAGGAGAAATCAAAATGGACATAGACAGGGAACTGAATCCGGAACAGGCAAGGGCTGTGCGTCAGACCGAAGGTCCGGTACTGATCCTGGCGGGAGCAGGCAGCGGGAAAACAAGAACCATAGTATACAGAATGGCCTATCTTCTGACGGAAATGAAGGTGGCACCCTGGAATATCCTGGCAGTTACCTTTACAAATAAGGCTGCAAACGAGATGAAGGAAAGGATAAGGGAAATGGCAGGGGATGCGGCCGGACAGATGCTGGTCAGCACCTTTCATTCCGCCTGTGTCCGTATACTCTATTCAAATGCCGTGAAGCTTGGCTATCCGGAGAAATTTGAGATCGCGGATACGACGGATCAGAAGAGCATTATAAAGAATGTGTATAAGAAGCTTCAGATAGACCCGAAGAAGCATCCGGAAAAAATGACGCTTAATTTCATTTCCGCTGCCAAGGATGAGCTCCAGAGTCCGGAGGAATTTGAGAGAGCAAATTACGGGGATCCTTATATGGAGAGGATCGCCGGCATCTATCGGGAATATCAGAAAATGCTCTTTTCAAACGGAATGATGGACTTTGACGACCTCATTATGAATACGGTAAAGCTTTTCAGGGATTTTCCGGAGGTTCTCGATCATTATCAGGAGCGCTTCAGGTATATCTCGGTGGATGAATACCAGGACACCAATACCTCCCAGTTTGAGCTTATCAGGCTGCTGTCTGACAAATATAAGAATATCTGTGTGGTGGGGGATGACGACCAGTCGATCTATCGCTTCCGCGGTGCCAATATCTATAATATCCTTGACTTTGAAAAACACTTTCCGGGATGCTGTGTGGTGAAGCTCGAGGAAAACTACCGCTCCACAGAGAATATCCTGAATGCTGCCAATGCCGTGATTAAGCATAACAGTGAAAGGAAATACAAGTCTCTGTGGACCGCCGGGGATAAGGGGGAAAGGATCAGGTTCCGTCAGCTTAGTGATCCCACCGCGGAGGCCTCGTTTATTGCGGATGAGATCCGCGCAAAAAAGGAAAGAGGTGAACGTTCCTACGGAGACTTTGCCATTCTTACCCGTACAAATATCCAGAGTAAGGAGCTGGAGGATGCCCTGAGGGTAAGGAGTATAGATTATGACGTGGTAAAGGGCTTAAGATTCTGGGATACAAAGGTCATAAAGGACCTGACAAGCTACCTTTTGACTGTAGACAATGCCTTCAATGATATGAGGGTCATCCGTATAATTAACCTTCCAAAAAGGGGGATCGGCGATGCAAGTATAAATAAGATCTCTGTTTTTGCGGCATCAAACGGTATGACCTTCTTTGATGCTCTTTCAAGTATAGATCTTGTGGGCGGAATTCCGGCAAAGGCAAAGGCTGCTATCAGGGACTTCCATGAGATGATCCTTGGTATTCGTGCATCTTCAAAGGATCTGACCTTCAGCGAAACGCTTAACCGTATCCTTGAGGAAACGGGATATATGGATTATCTCCTTATGGAGGCGGAAACCCCGGAAAGATATAAGGAAGAGAAGGAGTACATAGATAAGCTCCGGGAAACTCTTGACTTATACGAAGACGAGACAGAGGAGCCTGATCTCACAGACTTTATGAGACAGAACGGACTCGAGGGAAATAATCTTGATAAGGAAGGCGAGGGAGACAGCAGGGAAAAGGTTCTGATAATGACCATGCATAATGCCAAGGGCCTGGAATTTCCGGAAGTTTTTATGGCCGGAATGGAGGAGGGTCTCTTCCCGGGATACGCGTCCATAAACAGCGAGGATCCACTGGCTATTGAAGAGGAGCGGCGTCTCTGCTATGTGGGGATCACCAGAGCCAGGGAAAACCTTACCCTGACTTCGGCCAGAAGCCGCATGGTAAAGGGGGAGTGGAGATATGCCGCGGCCTCCAGATTCATTAAGGAGATACCGAAGGAGCTCCTTAATATGAGCACAACTCCGGAGGCTACCGAAAGAAAAGAGAAAATATTCCCCATAAACCGGGAGGAAGCGGAGCGGGCCTTTGAAAGAATCCCTCCGGCATTCTCACCTGGATTTAAGAAGCGTTCGATCGCAGCTATAAAAAAGGGCTCGGAAATAGAGAAGGTCCTTCCTGCTTATAAGGAGGGCGACAGGGTAATGCATTTCAAGCAGGGTGAGGGCACCGTTCTCTCCATCAGGGACGGAGGCCGGGACTATGAGGTAACCGTAGACTTTGACAAAACCGGTGTCAGAAAGATGTTTGCAGGCTTTGCAAAGCTGAAAAAGCTCTGAGGCCTCCGGTAACACTCTTATTCCACGGTCACAACCTTTGCAAGGTTCCGGGGCTTATCCACATCAAAGCCCTTGTCGCTTGAAACATAGTAGGCAAGGAGCTGCAATGCAACGGAGGCCGGGAATACCATCAGCTCGTCCGGAAGATTGGGGAGAACGAAGGTGTCAAATTCCCGGGTGGAGGACTGGATAAGATCAGCCTTTATGAAGAGAGCCACATCGGCGCCTCTTGACCTTACCTCACGGATATTGGAGAGCTCCTTACTCATGATCCGCTCCTGCGTCACCAGGGCGACTACGGGAGTATTGTTGGTGATAAGTGCGATGGGACCATGCTTTAATTCACCGGAGGCATAGGCTTCCGAATGGATATAGGATACCTCCTTCAATTTAAGGGATCCCTCCATCAGAATGGAATAATCAAGACCCCTTCCTATCATAAAGAGATCCTTTGCATCCAGCACCCCTCTAGCGATGACGTGAACGGCATTTTTCTCATCAAGCACGCTGCTTACCACCTCGGGAACCCGCTTCAGATTCCTTATGCACTCTCTGATCTCATCATCCGAAAGTACTCCCCGGATATGAGCCATCTTGTAGACTATGAGATAAAACAGGGCAAGCTGTGTGGTATAGGCCTTTGTGCTCGCAACCGCGATCTCCGGCCCCGCATTTGTATAAAGGACATAGTCACTCTCTCTTGCAATGGAGGAACCCTTTACGTTTATGATGGACAGGCTCTTCGCGCCCTTCCTTCTGGCGTACTTCAGGGCTTCCAGCGTATCTATCGTCTCGCCGGACTGTGAGACCGCGATAACAAGGGTCTTTTCATCGATCACGGGATCAGAGTACATAAATTCACTTGCAAGCTCCACATCTATATGCATATTCAGCCTGCTCTTCACCAGAGCCTGGAATACAAGACCTGCGTGCATGGCAGTTCCGCAGGCGACAACGCAGATCCTCTCACACCCGGTAAATAAGGAGTCCGGGATATGGTCGGCTTCAAAATTCGGAATGCCGGCTCTGGTTCTTCCGGAAATGGTATCCCTTATGGCCTTCGGCTGCTCCATTATCTCCTTTTCCATATAGAAAGGATAGCCGTTCTTTTCGGCACTGTTCTTTTCCCAGTCCATGGTGAGATACTGGGGAGTTATCTCCCTATCGTTAAGATCCCACATGGTGACCTTGTCTTTTTTCAGCTCGACTATGGTATATTCCGGAACAACGAAATAGCGGTCTGTAAATCTGCAGAGGGCGGTATTGTCCGATGCGAGCATGGCGCCCTCCTCCGAAAGGGTGGCTACTATGGGGCTTACATTCCTTATGGAATAAATAACGTCGGGGATATCCGAAAACATGATCACAAGGGCAAAGGTTCCCTTAAGCCTTTTTACTGCACTTTTCACGGCCTTTTTTGCATCATGTCCCTTCTCATAAAAATGGTCAAGAACAGCCGCTGCCACCTCTGTATCTGTTTCCGAGGTGAGAGCGGATGAAAGGTCAAATTCATCGATCAGATCCTTATAATTTTCAATAATGCCGTTATGGACCAGGGTGACCTTCCCTGCAGAGTGGGGGTGTGCATTGGTATCGCAGACTCCGCCGTGGGTTGCCCATCTGGTATGGCCTATACCGCAGGTGGAATCAATATCCTTAAACTCGCATTTCTTTTCAAGGTCACGTACCCGTCCGGCGCATTTGTAGACGTCGGTCCTGTTTTTTTGATTGTTGCAGACAGCCATCCCCGCACTGTCGTAACCCCGGTATTCCAGGGTGGTAAGCGCATCTATTATTATTGGTTTAACCTGTTTACTGCCTGTATATCCGATTATTCCGCACATATAGTCTCCTTTTTAGTGTCATCCTGAGGGCGAAAGCCCGTACTGTCATCCTGAGGGCGTAAGCCCGAAGGATCTTTCATTTCATTGTATCATACAGACTGTTTTTTCGAAAATAATTTCCCTATGAGAAAACCAGAATATCTTGCTCCGCAGTGAAGGATAAACACGGGGATGAGCCAGGGCTTTCTCCTTTTTATCAGGTGTGAGATACAGCCCTTTACAAGCTTTTTCCCTTCACCCTCACTTTTTAAGTCCTTAAACACCTCGGGATGCAGTCCCTGGGATGCACCAAGAGCGATATTTCTCCTGAACTGCTGGGAAAATGTGTATTCGTGGGAGTGGATCACCTTTGCTTTCGAGGCATAATATATGCCGTATCCTTTTTTTATCACCTGATAGCCGTATATCATGTCCTCATTGAAGTCAGTCTTTACAAAGCCTCCAATATCATCAAAGAGAGCCGCACGGTAGCAGGCACAGACATCAGAGCAGAAGATGGTCTTTATTCCGAGCTCCTTGAAATCGCTGCCGGTTTTCAGTCTGTCTCCGTCGGGATAATTGAAGCTGCGGTTATAGCGCTCTATTTCCCCGGCGTCCTTTGCCGGGAGCTGGCGTGCATAAGATACCGCAACAAGCGGATTCTCCATCGGTTTAAGGAGCTCCCGGGTAAGCCCGGTATCAAGGGGCACAGCATCCTGGGTCATAAAGATAATAAACTCAGCTTCCGAAAGAGCTGCCCCCAGATTTCTGCTCTCTCCGTGATTGAATTCCTTTTCGCTTATATTATGGATCTCGACTCCGGAAAGCTTTTCCAGCTTATCGGAGAAAGAAAAGAAGCTCTTCTCCGTATTAATGATGATTATCCTTCCGGGACTCAGCGTCTGTTTTTTCAGCATTTGAATAAGCCGGAGGAATCTGTCATCCGGCTTATAGGTAAGTATCACAATATCTACGCTTGTGGTTTTTTCCATATGATCTACAGACCGTTTTTCTGCCTGTCTGCCGCAATCTTTGCGCTGATGTCCTTAACTGTGGAGGAAGGAGTGTACTCGGAATCCCCGAAAAGGAATTCATGGAATTCCACCACATTCTTCTCGAAGTCATCGGCTACGACGGAGCTTCCTGCCTTGCCCATATTTCCCGTGACTCTTTCAAAGGGGAAACCGCTCTGCTCTCCTATGGAATAGGTGGCTACCCGTGATGCGTATTCCACCATTTCCGCCTTGGTAAAGCTGGTGCTGCAGAGAGGGAAGATATCGTCAATAATGTCATCAAGCGTGGAAATATCGGAGGCCATGGCTTTTTCGGCCACCTGGGTCAGAACCGTTCTCTGCCTCTCGGCTCTCTTGAAGTCGTCTCCCTTTGTGTATCTGATACGGCAGTAGGAGGTGGCCTGTAAGCCGTTTAAGGTCTGAAGCCCGGCATGATCTATGTTTACAATATCACTCTGCTTGATACCGATGGCCTCCGCCGTTCCGATCTGGTAATCATTAAGGAAATGTATCTCTTCCTCGGAGATATCCACCTCCACACCGCCCAGATCATCGATGGTATCAACAAGAGCCTTGAATCCCACGGTCACATATTCGTCTATGTCCATATCAAGGTTCATATTGAGCATCTGTATGGCCTGCTCGGGACCTCCGTTGGAATAGGCGGAATTTGCCTTATTGTAGGTGTCATTTCCGATATTCAGATAGGTGTCACGGAAGACAGAACAGAGCTTTACTTCTCCGGTCTGGTTATTTAAGGATGCCACCATTATCGTGTCGGTTCTGGCACCCTTGCCAAGATTTGTGTCTCTGGAGTCCACACCGAAAAGGGCGATATTGGTGTAGCCGTCCATTCTCCAGTCATCATTTTCCACATCATCTATCTGCGCCTGTACTTCTTCGTTTACCTTGGCCTTTACCACGGATTCCTTATTTCCGGTATCCGCAAGATCCAGCCTGTAAACAACATATAGCGCGATCACAAGGAAAAGAACGATAAGGATTTCAAAAGCGAATATCACCCGCCTCATAGTGCGCTTCTTACGCTTTTTCCTTGATTTCCTGCTGTCTGAAGCCATTTTACTTCCTCTGTACGGTACTATCACAGCTGACATTTTTTCTGTCGGCTATAACTTATTGAATATACCGCAAAGAGAAGAAATTGTCAAAGTATAAGAAGCGCCGGAGGGTATCTCCCTCCGGCGACTTGTGTTGAGACTTGATTCTTACCAGATACTGTTAAAGAAATCCTCCAGGGTGCCGTAGTAATAGCTGTCAGGGTCGTCCGGACGGTCACCGTCCTGTGGACCGGAAGAATCCTGGCCGGGGCTTTCGGGGTTTCCGGGGTCGTCTGACGGGCTGTTTTCCGTTTCATTGGCGGTCATTGAGGACTGCCCTCCGAGGGTGACTTCGACAGTTCTTTCGCTGTAGCCGTAGTCATTCTCCACAGGCTCCTGGACCGTAACCTTTACAACATCCCCGATTCTGTAATACTGCATCAGTGACTGGAGCTGCGACATGGTCTGTATGCTCTGTCCGTCGAAGGAGGTTATGATGGACTTCTCCCTTATGCCTGCCCTGTCAGCCGCCAGACCGGAGCCAACCTTTGAAATGTAGACACCGCGGGGCATATTGTACTGCTCGGATATCTGTGCAGTCACATCCACGCCTGAGATGCCGAGGAAGCCGCGTTCTTCATCCGAAGCCTTGGTCTTTGTGGACTGGTTCATAAGGCTGTCGATAATGTCCTTTGCATCCGAAATGGGGATGGCATATCCCATACCTTCAATGGCGCTGCTAGAAAGCTTGGCCTCGTTGATGCCGATCACATTGCCGTTAATGTCAAGGAGGGCTCCGCCGGAATTGCCGGGGTTTATGGCCGCATCCGTCTGTATCATTTTATGGGTGCCGTTTGAGAGGGTAAGCTCTCTGTTTACCGCACTTATCACACCTGTTGTGACCGACTGCCCGTATCCTAAGGAGTTTCCTATGGCGATGGCGGTCTGTCCTACCTTAAGGCTGTCTGAATCACCAAGGGAGGCAACCTTTATCTGTCCCGAGGTTTCTTCGGAGAGCGCGGACTTATTTACCGCAATGACCGCAAGGTCGGCACTTTCATCCTCGCCCTTTACGTTGGCATCCGCCTCGCTTCCGTCGATGAACTGCACCTTCAGGGAATCTGCATCATCGACCACATGCTGGTTTGTGGCTATGAGAAGCTCATCCCCGTTATCACCGACGATTATTCCGGAGCCTGCGGCTTCGGACTGTGAACGGTACTGCTGTCCGAAAATATCCTGGGCGGTCTGTACATAATTATTTGTGATGGAAACAACTGCGGGCATAACATTTTCTGCCACATCAGATACATCCAGGGCTCCGGTTGAGGTGACACTGCCTGCAGTTACCGTTACTGCCGGGATAACACCCCTGTCTACCGTGGTATTTGCACTGACAGCCGGAACCGGGGTTTCGGAATCCCCGGGGGTTTCTGTATCTTTCGGGGCAGCAGCCGGAGTGGATTCAACACGGGCAGCGGAAGTGCTTCCGGTTCCGGTCAGTAATCCGGCCACATAGAGTCCCGCTCCGGCGAAGGCTCCGAACAGCAGTCCCAGGGCAATTGCAGCCAGAGCCTTTTTCCAGAATGCGGGTTTATTGTCCCCGCTGTTTCCCGGTACATCCGGGATGTGGCTGTTCATATTGTTCATGCCGTTATTAAATCTGTAGTCATTGTATTCTCTTCCGTTGTCTTCATACATATTTAAGACCCTCTTTCATATAATAAATTAAGAAATATCTCCGTTCATCATTCGGAACCGGGGGTTCTGAAAAGATGCGCTTTTGTGAGTTTTTGCTTTACGGGTTTTATAATAAGCTTTAGTTGTGTTCAATCTGTGTTCTTTTTTTCAATATATTGTGAAAAGATTCTTCGCTTCGCTCAGAATGACAGGGGCTGCGCTCAGAAAAGAAAAACGTCACGGGGGTCTCTGATCTGCTGCGGTCCGGTATACACGTACTTCCACCGGAAGTGCGGGGGCGTTTTTCGGGCAGAATTGTATCTGAAAAAATACAATAATTTTCTTCCCGGCTTATATTCCTGCGGAGGGATTCTGCCGATATATTGGTCATAAAGGGTGTATTAAGCCCTCAGCACATTAAAAACATTATATGGAAGGAGGATTGAGATGGCAGATTCTTTAAGCCTGCAGAACATCCTGCAGTTGAATGCAGTGCAGGCGGTGAACAGCTTAGGCGCTTCCGCAAAAGCGGATATGAGCGGCGGAAGCGGTCAGTCATTCGAAAACGTTCTCACAAAAACCGCTGAAAAGAGCACGGCAGCCGTGAACGAAAAAGCCCCTGTCAAACAGGACAGAAAGGATGTAGGGGAAGCCGGCGGAAATGAAAACAGCGGAACAAAGGAGGATGTTAAGGGAAATGACAGGATGCCTTCCTCAAAGGAAGCCCCAAAGGAGAAAATTATACCGGATGATACAAAGGATGCCGTAGAGGAAGCGGCAGACACGGTCAAGGAAAAGATCAAGGAAGAGCTTGGGGTATCCGAGGAAGAAATCATAATGGTTATGGAAACTCTGGGACTGACATTTGCGGATCTTCTCAAAGGAGAAAACATCGGTGCACTTACGGCAGAGCTCAGCGGAAACGATATTTCCGAGGTAGTGAGCAATGAAGAGCTTTACAGCAGTGTTGAAAGCATAATGGGTGTACAGAGGGAAGTTACGACAGAGCTCCTGCAGGAGATAAACCTCACACCGGAAGAGTTCAGGGAAGCCCTGGATTCGGGGAAATTTGATAAAGAGGTGATGAGCGAAGCGCATACGGAAGCAGAGCCCGCAATAGCTGCAGCACCGGTTAAGGAAGAAGCAGTACCGGAAGCAGGAATTGCAGAAGGAGCAACAGAAGGAACAACAGAAGCAACAGTAGAGGCAAAAGCAGAAGTTACATTAGAGAAGCCTGCAGAGGAACCTGAAAAGTTCCGGACGATCCTTGAAAACAGAGATGAAAAGGAAGTGATCACTTCAGAGGTTAGCACGGCAGGGACCCCAGCGGAAACCGTGAAAGCTGCAGAGGTAACGCGCGAGCCGGACGGACAGCCGGAGCGTGAGACAGAAGTGGTTATAGAAAAAGTTTCGTTTGAAGCAGACGGAAAGACGGAGGATGCCCCCGCAGATCATAGGGAGAGCGGAAGCGGCAGACAATACGGAGCCGAAAGCAGAAGCGAGGACAGCATACAGGGAGGAAATCCCGGAGTTGTCCGGTTTAACGAAACAGCAGAAGTTTTCATGGACAATCTGACTGAGGCCGCATCAGAAACCACATCAGATATCATTAATTCTTACGAACGTGTACAGGATATAATGAATCAGGTTCGTGATCAGATCAGGATCTCGGTTAATCAGGAAACAACTACAATGGAAATGCAGTTAAACCCCGAGAGTCTCGGAAAGGTGGGACTGCACATAGAGTCAAAGGCGGGAAACGTTACCGCGCAGTTTATAGCACAGGATGAAGGAGTCCGTGCAGCCCTTGAAACCCAGGTCGCGGAATTAAAGAGCAGCCTTGAGCAGCAGGGTATAAAGATAGAAAGCGTGGAAGTGACACTCGCAAGCCGTGAATTCGAATCAAACTTCTTAAATGATGAAGGGCAGGGGAACGGTGATGCTCCCGACAGGGAGGAAGAAGAGCGGACGGCAAGGCTACGTAGGATAAACCTTGGAGCCGCCGGGGCGGAGATCCCCGAAGAGGAAATGACCGAGGAAGAAGCCCTTAATCTAAGGATGATGAGAGAGAACGGCGGAACGGTTGATTTTTCAGCCTGATGTCATTCAGAGCAGCCTCAATTGTCAATTTGAGCAGCCTCGATTGTTAATTTGAGCAGCCTCTATTGTCATTCTGAGCGAAGCGACGCTTATCCCACATCGCAGATGTGGGATGCCGCCCCGGCGAGGGGTTGCGAAGCAACAGGAAGAATCTTAAAAAAGAAAGGACAATATATGAGTTCTTCAGCAATAGTAAATGACGGACAGATAACAAATCTCGGCACCACCGCGGAAGCGGAAGCCAAAAAGAATAAAAAGGCAGACTCCGTAGATAAGGAGCAGTTCTTAAATCTTCTCGTAACGGAGCTCAAATATCAGGATCCGCTGCAGCCTATGGACAATACGGAATATGTGGCACAGCTTGCTACCTTCTCAGAGCTTGAGCAGATGCAGAACGTGGCAAAGACCACAGAGGTTTCGAGAGCGACCGCAATGGTGGGATCCCTGGTAACGGTGGAGTCCTTAAATGAGACCACGGGAGTCGTTACGGAGATCACCGGAAAGGTTGACTATGTATCCGTAAACGGAAGCAAGGTAAAGGTTTCTGTTAATGATACCCTTTATGATCTCTCGGAGGTGAAGCAGGTATTTGATGCGGACTACGCTGATGCGGTGGCGCTCGCACAGGAATTCGCTAATAGCTACGGACAGCTTCCCGGAGTCAATAACCTCACCACAACAAATGTTTCAAGCTTTGAGTCCAGGATGAGGGCACTCTACGAGACCTTCAGCGAAATGAGCGCCTACCAGAAGACCTTCCTTTCAGCCGATATACAGGCAGGAATGGAAGCATACGTGGCTAGGTTCAAGGAGTACGGTATCGACGTAACGGTCAAGGAAGCAGCTTCGGCTCCGGCAGCGGAACAGAATAATGATACAAACAATAATACGGAGAATACCGCGGATACAAAGCAGAATACAGATACAAGCACTGAGACGACAGAGAATACGGTACCGAGCGAAGAGCAGATAAAGGATGCAGCAGAGAAGCTCACAACCGATACCAGTCAGAACAGCAGCGCTCCGGCAGATAACAGCGGAGCAGAGGATCAAATAGCTAAGGCAGAAGGAACTGCAGACACTTGACTGCCATCCTGAACGAAGTGAGGGATCCAAAAAGGATTCTTCACCGGCGCTCAGAATGACAGGAAGGAGAAAGAAATGGCTAAGGTAGATGTTAATACAACTTCATTCCCTTCCATAGAAGAGCTGACCGAACGGTATAATCTGAAGGGCTCCGGAGCAGCAAAGCTTCCCGAGGGACAGAAAAGCTTCGCCGACATACTTACGGAAAAGCAGGGAGAGGACTTCGGACTAAAGTTTTCAAAGCACGCGAGAGAGAGACTTTCTGACAGGAATATAAGCTTAAGTGCAAGCCAGCTCGACCGACTTTCAAACGGAATGGAAAGGGCAGAGAAAAAGGGAATAAACGATTCTCTGGTAATGATAGACAATCTGGCGTTCATAGTTAATACGGAAAGCAGTACGGTCGTAACCGCAATGGACGCAAACGACACAAAAAACCAGGTATTCAGCAATATAGACGGCGCAGTAATAGCATAAGAAACGCCCCTTAAGGGGCTCACAATATTAGGAGGGCACTGCCTTATGATGAGATCACTTTTTTCCGGAGTTGCCGGACTGAAGACACACCAGACCAGGATGGACGTTATCGGTAATAATATTGCAAACGTAAATACGGTAGGATATAAGTCGGCCCAGGTTAATTTCCAGGACCTTGTTTACCAGACAAAGGCCAATGCATCGGGACCCAATGACAATACCGGACGTGCCGGTGTAAATGCAAAGCAGATCGGTCTCGGTGTAAGCATGGCATCCATTTATTCAAACATAACCAGCCCCGGCTCTGCAGAGACCACGGGAAATCCCTTTGATATCCGTATCAACGGAGAGTCCTTCTTCGTGGTATCCGACGGAAACCAGCAGTTCTATACGAGATCCGGTGCCTTCACCGTGGATGCAAACGGAACCCTCTGCATGTCAAGTAACGGTTACACGGTGCAGGGATATGACGTAATAAGAAATGAGACCACCGGTGCCGAGGAAATCAGCACTGCTTCTCTTGTACCCTTAAAGATCATGAGCCCCGAAAACAAGACTTCAGATCCCAAGGCTACCACAAACGGCTATTTCACCGGAATACTGGATTCCAATTCCAAGGCTCTGGGACAGGCAGCGGGTCAGGTTGTGGATATGAAGATATATGATAATGAGGGCTACAGATACACGGTTAAATATAAGCTACTTCCTGTAAAGCAGGGAGAGACGGGCTATGATCAGCAAAAGACTAAATTCAAATTGTCAATTACCGATATGCTGGATTCAAACGGGGAAACCATTTTCCGTGATAAGCTAGACAGCGAGACCGCTGACGTGTATGAGAAGGCAAAGGAAGATTTCTTTACGAAAGCGCTGAATGTCGAAGATACACATGATGCTACGGGTGCGTCGGAAACAGCCAGAATGCTTGCATTTGATAGAAAGGACGGTACGGCAGTAGGCCCGTACAGGATAAAGTCAACCGATCCGGATTTTGCCACCAAGACTAACAGTGAAAAGATCGGATTCAATCTGAATTTAAAAAGCCTGCTTTCAGGAGAGGCTACTAATCTTAAAAATCCTCTGAGACTGGCTTTTACCGAGGATGTTTATGTGGATACCTCAACTCTCAAGAATATCGACAACAAGGGCACCTCCACGATAAACGGCGGAAACGGCGGAGTTGACAGCACAGAGGGCTCCGGCTGGTCGGTTGGAACATTGAGCTCCGTATCCGTAGGCGTTGACGGAACCATCACCGGCTCCTATACAAACGGACAGACAAGGCTCTTAGGTCAGATCGCTTCTGCAATCTTCTCCAATGCATCGGGTCTTGAGAAGACCGGGGACAATCTCTATATGGAGACCATGAACTCCGGTGCGCCGGTTATCGGCGACGTGACCGCAAACGGCGGCTCCTATGCTTCCGGAGAGCTGGAAATGAGTAATGTGGATCTTTCCTCGGAATTCACGACAATGATCACAACCCAGCGTGGTTTCCAGGCAAATTCCCGTATCATCACGGTTTCTGACACCATGCTTGAGGAACTTATCAATCTGAAGCGTTAAGCCTGAAGGCAGTGTGAAGCATTGACACATTGAAATTTTTTCCCCGGAGGGTTTTTCTCTCCGGGGATTTGTGCTATAATGTCGTGTGGTTTATCCTGTCTGTTCACATCGGGATGGTGAGATGCCCGGTGAACCGCAGTCGGAAGGTGCCTCCTTCGGACAGCCGGAGACCTGCAGAAGAAGGGCGGCATTCGACTGATGATAGAACTTACAAAGCTTGATGAGACAAAGATACTGGTGAATGAGGATCACATACAGACGGTGGAAGAGACGCCGGATACGGTGGTGACCTTTGAGAACGGTAAGAAGCTCATCGTTAAGGAAGGCAGGATGAACATACTGGAGCTTGTGAAGGATTTCAGATACGGGATCCGGATAAGAGCCGGTGAAGAAATATGAGGAGTAAGGGTTTGTTATGGATATTGCTTCCATAGTCGGTCTTATCATGTGCTTTGGCCTGATGTTCTACGGGATCACGGGATCCAACGGAATGTCGGCAATATGGTCTTTCCTTGATCGTGACTCTGCGGTTATAACCTTCGGAGGCGCTTTTTTTGCTGTCTTTGCAAGCCGAACCGTTGGGGACTTCATGACGGGTATGAAATCCACCTCCCAGATATTTAAGACATATAATGTAAAGCCTGCGGAGATCATCAGGCAGATAATAGATCTTTCCAATATAGCCAGAAAAGAGGGGCTTCTGTCACTGGAGGAAGCTGCCGGGAACATAGAAGATCCTTTCTTAAAGAAGGGCATAATGCTGGTTGTGGACGGAACCGATCCCGAGCTTGTGCGGGCGATCATGGAAACGGAAATGAATGCCGTAGAGGATCGTCATAAAGCAAATGCGGCTTTCTGGGAGGACGTTGGTTCCATGGGACCTGCCTGGGGAATGATCGGTACCCTTATCGGACTTATCAACATGCTTAAGAATCTGTCGGATCCTTCCTCCATCGGGCCTTCCATGGCGGTGGCGCTGGTAACGACATATTACGGCTCACTCCTTGCGAACTGGCTCTGTACACCCATAGCAACAAAGCTTAAGGGCAAAAACAGCGAGGAAATGGCCGTTAAGGGAATACAGGTGGAAGGACTCCTTTCCATACAGGCAGGAGAAAACCCACGTGTAATAGAAGAGAAACTGAAATCCTATCTGTCTCCCAAGGATTCCGCTGCCATGGGTGAAGGCGGCGACGCCGGCGGAGGTGAAGGATAAGGTAAGGAGCACGAATGGCTAAGAAGAATAAGGTCGAAGATGTAAAGCCCGGTGCTCCCGCCTGGACCGCCACATTCTCGGATCTGATGAATCTCCTCCTCTGCTTCTTCGTACTGCTGTTCTCAATGTCATCTGTGGACGCCGCGAAATATGAGGAGGTGGCAAAATCCTTCGCAGAGACCTTCAGCATCTTTGAAGGAGGAGGAACCGCCATAGGCGATGGTGTGCTGGTGAGTAACGGCGTAAGCCAGCTGAATGAGCTTTCACAGTATTTCAGCTCAATGGGTGTCAGTGCATCGGGAAAACAGAATAATGAGGTTGTAAACAACTCCGAAACCGAGGAGGACAACAGTTCAAACGGCGGTTACGCAGGAGAACAGGATTCCTCGGAATCTAGTGATTTTTCCGGAAGCGAGGCTGAAGTACAGGAAGCAAAGGAAGAGCTTATGGAGGCTCAGCTGAAGGCTTCGGAGGAACTGGCGGAAAAAATAGAAGAGGCCATAGAGGAGAGCAGCCTGGGGCGCGAGATCGACATAGATTATACCAGCCAGTATGTTCTTCTTACCATGAACGGTTCATTGTTATTTGACTCCGGAAGTGCTACAATAAAGGACGAGGCGCGTCCTGTCCTTGATAAGCTGGGACAGATACTTGAGAGGTACGCTAAGGATACCATTGAGATCGAGGGTCATACGGATAATGTTCCGATCGGGGGCAGGGGTCAGTTCGCCAGTAACGACGAACTGTCGGGAGCAAGAGCTCTGAGTGTCTTCCAGTATCTTCTGGACACCACTTTTCTGGATCCTGCACACATTAAGCACAGCGGCAGAGGTGAGTATGTTCCCATTGCCGACAATTCCACTCCCGAGGGCAGGGCAAAGAACAGGCGTGTAGAGATAAAGATCTACAATGAGCTGTCGGACGCTTCGTAAGATCCTTCGCTTCGCTCAGGAGACAAGAAAACTACAATAAGGAACCAATATGAAAAAGAATCTGCTTGGCATTATCATACTTGCTTTACTGGTGGTCAATACCGTGATGACGGGAATAATGATGTTTACCATTATCCCCACGAACCAGAAGGTGCTTGCTCTTGTGGGTGACATAGGCGGCGCCATTAATCTGGATCTCGGCATCGCTTCCAGCGGGGATATTGCCAGTGCGGCAAACAACGTATCGATAGCGGATATCTCTCCCTATGATATTGCGGACCAGCTCACAATACCCTTAAAGGTCGATCCGGAATCAGGAGATACCACGGCACATTATGCGGTTGTGGGTGTTACGCTTTCCCTGAATACCAAGGACAGCGATTATGCCACTTACGGCGCGAATATGGACGCGCAGGTGGGACTTATAAAGGATGAGATAAACAAGGTAATAGGCAGCTATACCCTTGAAGAGATAAATGCCATGGGAACAGAGGCTATCCAGCAGAGGATACTGGAGGGTCTTCAGGAGATGTACAATTCCAAGTTTATTACCGGGGTGTCATTCTCAAGCTGGCTTATTTCATAAAACATTTGAAGGGCTTTCTATTACGGAAGAACTCTGTCAGATGAAAAATGATCTGGAAATTTTGGGGAAGGGAGAACCACTTTGGCAGATGTACTGTCCCAGGATGAGATAGACGCCCTGCTGGCGGGTCTCAGTTCCGGTGAAATAGATGCGGACGATATGAAGGAGGCCAATGAGCGGCCTGTCAAGGATTACGACTTCAAGCGTCCCGCAAAGTTCTCAAAGGAGCATTTGAGAACACTGGAGATAATCTTCGAGCACTACGGGAGACTTCTTTCCACGAATCTTCCGGTTTATCTCCGGAAAAACGCCCAGGTTACGGTGGTGAATTCCGAAGCATTGACATTCTCGGAGTTTTCAAATTCATTGCCTAACCCGGTAATACTTGGTATAATCAATTTCCTGCCCCTGACAGGAAATGTTATGATAGAGCTTGCCAGCAATCTTGGTTTTGCTATAATAGACAGAATGCTGGGCGGTCAGGGAGAACCCCTGGAGAAGAGCCGGGAATACTCGGATATCGAGCTTTCCATTCTGGAGAAGATCATGGTGATCTGTGTTCGTCTCCTCAGGGAGCCCTGGAAAAATGTGGTGGAGCTCTCACCTGTTCTGGAACGGGTGGAGACAAACCCGCAGTTCGCACAGATAATAGCTCCGACGGAAATGATCTCCATCGTCACCCTTAATATGAGGATAGGTGACGTGGAGGGACTTATGAATATCTGTCTTCCTTTCCTGACACTGGAAAGCATAATGGATAAGCTGAATACCAAGTTCTGGTTCTCCAATATGCAAAACGGAAATGATGAGGATTACCGTGAGCATCTCGAAGATCTCATAAATCATGTTTCCATGCCGGTAAAGGCAGTTCTGGGGCACAGCGTCATCTCCGTTCAGGATTTTGTGAACCTGCAGCCCGGGGATATCATCCGGCTGGACAGCAAGGTGGCCGAAGAACTGAATGTTTACGTCGGCAATATTAAGAAATTTACTGCTCTGCCCGGAGCCATAAAGAATGACTATGCGGTCAGAGTTACATCAATAATCAGAGAGGAGGGTAACTAGATGGACGGAATGCTATCTCAGGATGAGATAAACTCGCTCCTGAGCGGTATGTCTGCCGATGACGGCGGCGCAGCACCTTCCGATGCTCCCTCCGAAGCACCCTCTGACGGGGATTCAGGCGGATCCGGAGAAGAGATACTTTCCGAAATAGAGAGAGATGCGGTGGGAGAGGTTGCCAATATCAGCATGGGCACCTCGGCAACGACGCTGTATTCCCTCGTAAACCGCAAGGTCAATATTACCACCCCTACGGTTGAGGTATGTACCTGGGATACCCTGATACAGGATTATGAAAAGCCTTGTGTATTTGTTCAGATACATTACAAAGTAGGTCTTGACGGTTCCAACATTCTTGTATTAAAAGAGAATGATGTAAAGGTTATCACCGATCTTATGATGGGCGGTGACGGAACCAATACGGACGGTGAACTCGGGGAACTTCATCTTTCCGCCATATCCGAGGCGATGAACCAGATGATGGGCTCCGCAGCCACATCACTTTCCTCTATGCTGGGGAAAATGATAGATATAAGCCCGCCGGAGGCTTCCCTGGTGGATCTGGGAGAATTCGGACAACCGGGTGATATAGCAGCCTTTCTGGAAGGGGAATTCGTAAAGATCTCCTTTGATCTGCAGATAGGCGAGGATCTGGTTGACAGCTCGATAATGCAGCTTTACCCGATTCCCTTTGCAAAGGAGCTTTATAACTTCTTTATAGGGGAAGGAGGAGAAGCAGCGGGAGCGGCAGAAGAAGCACCTCCGCCGCCTCCGCCTGCGCCGGAAAGCGCAGCACCGGAGCCTCAGGCAATGCCGCAGCAGCCAGCGGCACAGCAGCCGATGCCTCAGGCAATGGATCCCTCTATGGGCATGAATCCCCAGATGCAGATGGGTATGAATCCGCAGATGGGAATGGGAATGCCGCAGATGCAGATGGGTATGAATCCGCAGATGGGAATGGGAATGCCCATGATGCAGCCTATGATGCAGCAGCCGGTAAATGTCCAGCAGGCGAATTTCCAGACATTCTCCGGGGATATCAATCCTCTGCAGAGTCAGGAAAATATCGAGCTTATCAAGGATGTTCCTCTGGAGGTTACTGTTGAGCTCGGCAGGACACATAAATCCATTAACGAAATCCTTGATTTTGCACCGGGAACTATTATAGAATTAGAGAAGATAGCCGGTGAGCCTATAGATGTTCTTGTGAATGGCAAGTACGTTGCAAAGGGCGAGGTTGTGGTAATCGAAGAAAGCTTCGGTGTAAGAGTTACGGAAATAATAAAGTAGTGTAGTTGACGACAGTGTCGTTTGCTATAAATAAACAGGGAGAAAAAACTATGGCTAAAAACATTCTGATTTGTGATGATGCAGCATTTATGAGAATGATGATCAAAGACATTCTTTCAAAGAACGGCTACAATGTTGCAGGTGAAGCGGAAAACGGAGCCAAGGCGGTTGAAAAGTATGCCGAGGTAAAACCTGATCTGGTTCTTATGGATATCACAATGCCGGAAATGGACGGAATACAGGCGTTGAAGAAGATCAAGTCAGCCGATCCTTCGGCTATGGTCATCATGTGTTCCGCTATGGGTCAGCAGGCAATGGTTATCGAAGCCATTCAGGCCGGAGCGAAGGATTTCATAGTAAAGCCTTTCCAGGCGGAGCGTGTATTGGAAGCCGTGAAGAAAGTTGTAGGATAAATGGATTTCTGCCTTCTAGCAGGGGTTGGCAGCGTTGCCGAACTCCTGTCGGCATTCCTTATATTTGCGTTTGTGCTTTTCGCCACCTATTTGACAGCAAGGATAGTGGGCTCCTTTGAGAAGCAGAAAATGACCGGACGCAATATTCAGGTTGTGGAATCCTTAAGGCTGTCGGGCGGAAAATGTCTGGATCTTATCAGGGCAGGTGACAAATACCTGTTGATATCGGAGTCGAAGGATCGGGTCGGACTGATCTGTGAACTGCCGGAGGATGTCATTTTGCAGCCGGAAGCAGGCGAGCAGCCCGGAATTCAAACGCCGGATTTTAAAAAGCTCCTTGAAAAAGCCGGAAATGTGATCCGAAAGAATGACAGGAAATGAATATGATTGCTGGAAAGCTTTTTAAGGAAATACGGTTGGTTTATGCAGCCGTTTTTCTTTTATCTCTTATTATCTTAATGGCTTTTCCCGTATTTGCCCAGGAAAACATCACCAGTAATACCGGAGCATCCAGAGGCGACACTACCACCGTGGAGGGAACCAGAAGCCAGAATTACAATGATCTGGGGCTTAGCGATAATCCCTATAATTCCAGTACGGTAATAAGGGAGCCGGGTACTGCGGAAACACCACAGGATATCAGGGAACTGAATATCGGAAACAATCTGAATATCACCTATTCGGATGAAAGAGGGAATCTGTCCGGAAGTTTAAGGATATTAATTACCCTTACACTGCTTTCTCTTGCACCCTTCCTCCTTATAATGATGACCTCATTTACGAGGATCATCATTGTTATGCATTTTACCCGTACCGCCATCGGTACCCAGACTGCGCCTCCGAACCAGGTTCTTATCGGGCTTACTCTTTTCCTTACCTTCTTCATAATGCAGCCTGCCATAAATCAGATAAATACCCAGGCGGTAAAGCCCTTTGAGGAGGGCACCATTACCCAGACCGAGTTCAGGGAAAGAGCGATGGAGCCTCTTCGCCAGTTTATGTACGGGCAGACCCAGAAGAAGGATGTACAGCTTTTTTTAGACATTGCGAAGCTGGATCCGGTTGAAGAGCTTGACGATATCCCGAATTATGTGTTGGTCCCGGCTTTCTGTATTTCGGAGCTGAGGACAGCCTTTATAATAGGTTTTTTGATCTATATTCCTTTTATAGTGATAGATATGGTAGTGGCATCCACCCTTATGAGTATGGGTATGATGATGCTGCCTCCGACAACGATCTCCATGCCCTTCAAGATACTTTTGTTTGTGCTTGCCGACGGCTGGAACCTTGTGATCGGATCCCTTGTGAAGACTTTTTACTGACGAAATATGTCATTCTGAGGGCGGAGAGCGAAGAATCTTACTGACGAGACCTGTCATTCTGAGGGCGGAGAGCGAAGAATCTTTTTCGGAAAGGAGAGGAACAAAATGACAATAGATACAGTATCGGATCTGGTGAGAAATTCCCTGTATATCATCATCATAACCTCGGCGCCGCTGCTCCTTATTTCTCTGGTGGTGGGTCTTACAGTATCCATTTTTCAGACCGTGACCTCCATTCAGGAGCAGACCCTGACCTTTGTGCCAAAGGTCATAGCGATATTTACGGGCATAATGGTGATGGGTCACTGGATGATGAACAATATGGTCACTTTTACAGAGGACCTCTGGAGTGATTTTTCTGTGTACATCAAATGATTAAAGAGTAAAAGTGTTTCAGTATAATTTTTCTGTCAAGGATCTGGAATATTACCTGCTGCTCCTCACGAGGATAGCGTCCTTTATGTTCTCGGCACCGTTTTTCAGTATGAATAACGTTCCGAGAAGGGTAAAAGCAGGGCTTTCCGTATTTCTGGCATTTATTGTTTATGTTACCGTGGTGCCGCATCCTGTTCTGGAGTATACAACCGTTGTGGGGTATGCGGTACTCGTGCTTAAGGAGACCTTCTGCGGACTGACCATAGGATTTTGTGCAAATCTGGCACTTTATATCCTCCAGTTTGCGGGCTCCAATATTGACAGGGATGTGGGTCTGGCTATGGTCAGCATATTTGATCCCATGACCAGACAGCAGACAGGCTTTACGGGTTCGCTTTACCAATACGCTTTTATGCTGATACTTATGCTCACGAACCTGCATCACTATGTGTTGAGGGCCTTTTTCGAGAGCTTCACACTGATACCTGCCGGAAGGATAAATATCCCCGCGGAAGGGCTGGTATATACGGTAACCGGCTATATCATGGATTCCTTTATTATAGCCTTCAGGATCTACCTGCCGCTATACGCTACCATGCTTTTATTGAATTCCGTTCTGGGGATTCTCGCAAAGGTGGCACCCCAGATGAATATGTTTTCGGTGGGGGTGCAGCTGAAGATATTCGTGGGCTTTGCGGCCCTGATCGCCACAGCTTCTCTTATCCCCGTTATGGGTGACTTTATTGCCGGGGAGATGAAGAGGATGATAACCAATGTGATAGAGGTTTTGAGCAGCGGATGAGCTATCCTTACGAATACAAAAGGAACGGAGAGTATTTGCTGAAGCTCGATCTTCAGTTTTTTGCCGATGGGGAGGGCGGAGACAAGACCGAAGAGCCTACCCAGAAGAAGCTCGATGATGCCAGAAAAGAAGGACAGGTTGCAAAGAGCCAGGAATTAAACAGTGCCATCAGCCTGATAGCGGTCTTCCTGCTTTTACGTGTGATAGGCTTTTATACGGGAACCCGGTTTCTGGAGCTGTTTTACTGGGTATATGAAGGCATTCCGGAGCACACTGTCATTACCGGGGGAGAGATAAGTGTAAGGGATTTTTGTATTTATGTAAACCGATGCGCCCTGCAGATGCTTATAATCCTCCTTCCCATACTTCTGGTGGGATTTGCGATATCGGTCATTGTAAATATCATTCAGGTGAAGTGGGCTCCCACAACGAAGCCTCTCCAGCCGAAGTTTGACAAGCTCTCCCCCTTAAGCGGGATGAAGAGGCTTTTCTCGGCGGAAAAGCTTTTCGAGCTCTTAAAGTCCGTTGTGAAGATAGTCATAATCGGGTATATGGCGTATATCACCCTTAAGGATAAGCTGGGGATGATACTGCTCCTGGAACAGTTTTCCCTGAAGGAAGGGGTTGCGCTGGTTCTCGACACGGTACTCGATATGGGACTCAGGATAGCCATTCTTTATCTGATCGTGGGTATAGCGGATTACGCATACCGGAGATGGAAGTTCCATAAGGATATGATGATGACCAAGCAGGAGGTCAAGGACGAGTATAAGAATTCTGAAGGAGATCCCCAGATAAAGGGAAAGATCCGGCAGAAGATGAGGGAGGTGAGCCAGCGCCGTATGATGGCCGCCATTCCCCAGGCGGATGTGGTAATAACGAACCCCACACACTTTGCGGTTGTTCTCCGTTATGACGTGACCATAGCCGCAGCTCCCATAGTGGTCGCAAAGGGAACGGACTTCCTGGCACAGAAGATAAAGGAAGTCGCCAGAGAGAACAATGTCGATATAGTTGAAAACAAGCCGCTTGCCAGAATGATATACCACAATGTGGAGCTGGGTGATATTATTCCGCCGGAACTTTATCAGGCAGTAGCGGAGATTCTTGCATTTGTGTATAATCAAAAGGAACAGCGGGGTGAAATGTAGTGCCTGCCAAAGGGAAAAGCAAGGTTTTTAATGTATTTGATGTCGGGGTCGCGCTGTATCTTCTGTCGGCCTTTGTCTTCATGATCATAACCCTGCCGGCAACATTTCTGGATATCTGCCTTGCTTTTAATATGGCGATCGCCTTTGCCATATTGTTTAATACGCTTTTTGTAAAAGAAGTACTGGATATGTCATATTATCCCACCATACTTCTTTTCACCACCATATTCAGGATATCGCTAAATGTGTCCTCCACAAAGCTTATCCTTACAACCGGCGATCCGGGAAACGTGGTACGTACCTTCGGGCAGTTCGTCGGCGGGAACGATCTGATAGTCGGCACTATAGTTTACATAATTCTTCTAATCGTTCAGCTGGTGGTTATAAATAAGGGTTCCGAGCGTGTGTCGGAGGTTACCGCAAGATTTACCCTTGACGCTATGCCCGGTAAGCAGATGGCCATAGATGCGGATCTGAATTCCGGAGCGATAGACGACAAGGAAGCCAAGGCGAGACGTGACAAGATTCAGGAAGAATCGAGCTTCTTCGGTTCCATGGACGGTGCCGTCAAGTATGTAAAGGGTGATACCAACGCGGGGCTAATCATTACCGGAGTCAATCTGGTGGGCGGTATCGCCATGGCTATGCTTAGGCGGGGAATGACCTTCCAGGACGCTTTGAATACCTATACGATACTTACCATAGGTGACGGCCTGGTGGGAGAGATACCGTCCCTCCTTATATCGCTATCAACCGGTATCCTTGTCACAAAGGGGGCAAAGGAGGCGGATTTCGGGCCGACGCTGGTGCGCCAGATCCTGTCCACGCCGAAGGTCATGTATATGGCGGGCGGGATAATTGCCTTCCTGGGAGTGGCTACACCCTTGAATCCCGTGATCTTTGTTACAATGGGAGCGATATTTGTTGTAGGCGGCAGGATCATGCAGAACCAGCTCGAGGTGAGTGCAGTTGAAGCCGAGGCCGAGAAGCCCGAGGAGGTAAGTGCGGAGGAGATCAGGAAGCCGGAAAATGTGATCTCGCTCCTTAATGTCGATCCCATTGAGCTGGAGTTTGGTTACGGTATCATCCCTCTCGCCGATGTGAATCAGGGCGGAGACCTTCTTGACCGTGTAGTAATGATACGGCGGCAGATAGCGCTTGAAATGGGTACCGTTGTTCCCATAATAAGACTCCGGGACAATATACAGCTGAATCCGAACCAGTACATTATAAAGATAAAGGGCGTGCAGGTCGCAGAGGGTGAGATACTTTTTGACCACTATATGGCCATGAATCCCGGCTATGTGGAGGAGGAGATAACAGGTATCCCGACCTTCGAGCCGTCTTTCCATCTGCCGGCCACCTGGATCACGGAGAGCCAGCGGGAAAGAGCCGAATCCGTGGGATATACGGTTGTGGATCCGCCGTCCATTATCGCGACCCACCTTACAGAGGTGATAAGAGCCCATATCAGTGAGCTTCTTACCCGTCAGGATACACAGAACCTTATTAACAACCTTAAGGAGTCGAATCCGGAGGTTGTGGACGAGCTTACGCCGAAGATCCTGGGGATCGGAGAGATACAGAAGGTTCTGCAGAATCTTTTGAAGGAAGGAATAAGCATAAGGGATCTTCTGACCATCTTCGAGTCCCTTGCGGATAACGGGGCAACGACCAGAGATACGGATATCCTTACGGAATACTGCAGACAGGCGCTGAAACGGGCTATAAGCGCCAGATACTTCCAGATGGGAGAGAGCACCAGTGTTGTTACTCTGGATCCCGCGATCGAGCAGGAGATAATGGCGAGCGTCAAGCAGACCGAACAGGGCTCATATCTTACTCTGGCTCCGGACAGAACAAAGGCAATAATGGCCTCTGCCGAGGAAGAAGTGAGAAAGCTTGAGGATATGGGACGGAATCCCATAGTTCTGACCTCGCCCATAGTCAGGATATATTTTAAAAAGCTCTCAGAGGATTATATAAAAGACCTGATAGTGATATCATATAATGAGATAGAGAGCAGTGTGGAGCTTCAGTCGGTGGGGATTATCACTGCGTAGGGGCGATAAAGATCCTTCGGGCTTTGCCCCGGGGATCACAGGTGAACGCTGAAAATACGACTTTTGGCGTTCGGAATGTATTATGATAATAAAGAAATTTACCGCAAAAACTGAAGAAGAAGCGACGAGACAGGCCAGGGCGGAGCTGGGCGAAGGCGCGGTTGTGATGAATGTACGTACAGTGAAGCCTGCAGGGTTTTTCGGCTTTTTTAAGAGAGCCCAGACCGAGGTCACGGCCGCCATAGAGGAAGTATCCGATTCCGATATTTCGAATTCAAAGCCCGTGCAGCTTCCTCCCTACAGACCTGAGAAAGTGAACAGCCATACCATGCCCCTTGAAAACAGCATAAAGGGGCCTTCGGACATAGATCTGTCCATAGTCAGGGATGCAGCGAGGAAGATCGACGAAAGTGAAAGGAAGGCTGAAAAGGAGAGCAGGGAGAAGGATAGAGCCCCGGAAGAAAAGGATGAAAAGATACTGAAGGAAAGCGGGGATTCCAGCAGAGCGATTTCGGAAAAGCTGGACAGCATTCACTCACTTATAGAGAAGCAGATAAAGAATGAGCATTCGGAGGAAGGGAGCTCCGAGGAAAGCGAAGGCACGGAGCCTAAGGAAAATGACGAGATCTCCAGATTCCTTGAACTTATTTCCGAAACACTGAAGGACAATGAGGTGGAAGAGAAATATGTGAAGAGCATAGTGGAGGAAGCCAGACAGCTCAGGAAACCAGGTGTTTCCATCGACTATATGCTTTCCGGTATCTATCAGAGACTCATATTGAAGTTCGGGGAAGCCGCGACGATAGAAAAAAACGGGAGAGAGCCCGAGGCCGTATTTTTCCTCGGACCCACAGGGGTCGGAAAAACCACCACTATTGCTAAGATCGCCTCCAGACTTGTGGTCCAGGACAAAAAGAGGGTGGCTCTTGTCACAACGGACACCTACAGGGTAAAGGCTGCGGAGCAGCTCCGTACCTACGCTGACATATTAAATGTTCCCTTCAGGATAGTGTATGTGGACGACGATATGAGAAGCGCCTTAAGTGAGTTCAGGAATTTTGACTTCGTCCTGGTGGATACCGCAGGTCATTCGCCAAAGAATAATGAGCAGATCGGAAACCAGAAGCAGTTCATAGACCTTACCCGTGATACAATGAAGATCACGGTATATCTGGTGGTATCGGTAACCACAAAGTACAGGGATCTCCTGAACATAGCCGATACCTATTCGAAGCTGGTGGACTACAGGATAATATTTACAAAGCTGGATGAGACAACGACTCTCGGCAACATGCTGAATCTGAAGCTCCATACAGGAGCGGAGATATCCTATGTGACCGACGGTCAGGATGTGCCGGATGATATTGAGGTATTTGATGCCCAGAAAACGGTAAGAGTGCTGCTGGGCGGCAAGGGAACAGATTGACAGGGCAAATGAGGTTATTAAGTGGATCAGGCCGATAAATTACGGAATATCATAAAAGCAAATCAGGTCGCCCAGCAGAATACCGCGCGGGTAATCACGGTTACCAGCGGCAAGGGCGGCGTGGGCAAGTCCAATGTAGCCATAAATCTCGCCGTACAGTTTAAGAATGCGGGCAAGAGGGTGATCATTTTCGACGCCGATTTCGGGCTGGCGAATATTGAGGTTATGTTCGGGGCTATCCCAAAGCACAGCCTTGCGGATCTCATATATCAGGGGGCTTCCATAAGGGATGTCATTACCTGGGGTCCCATGGGTATAGGCTTTATTTCCGGAGGATCCGGGATCGCGGGAATGGGCAACTTAAGCCGTGACCATCTGGATTACCTTATCCGCAATCTGTCCGAGCTTGATACTATGTCAGATGTTATAATAATTGATACAGCGGCAGGCATATCGGAGGCGGTGCTGGAGTTTCTCGTGGCCAGCAGGGAGATACTCCTCGTTACCACACCCGAGCCAACCTCCATTACCGATTCCTACTCTTTATTGAAGGCACTGAATCTTCATTCAAAGTTCAATAAAGATGAGACGAAGGTGAAGGTCATTACAAACAAGGTGGAGACCACAGAGGAAGGAAAGCAGCTCTATTCCAAGCTGAGTGCTGTGGTAAACAGGTATCTGAAGATGCGTATGGAATTTCTCGGGGTCGTGCCCTATGATAATGCGCTTGTCAAGGCGGTTATGCAGCAGAGCCCGGTTTCCATAAGCAACCCGCAGACCAAGGCGGCAAAGGCATTTACGGATATAGCAGACACACTTATGGATATTCCCCATACAGAGACCGTTTACAGGAGGGGAATGAGCGGATTTTTTGCGAATATACTTGCAGGAAGGAAATATTCATAGATGTTTAGTGATTATGTTTCGCCCGGCGACAGGCTGGAGATTACATCCACAAGGTTTTCCGAGGAAAACGCGGCTGATCTGGAGGGAAAAGCCGGCGCAAAGGGACGTGTCTACGTTTCAAAGGTTTATGACATCCGTTCCGAGGAAGAAATAGAGATAGAGATGCCCATAGAGAAGGGAAAGCTTATCCTTTTACCCGTGGGAGGGGAATTTGACCTGTGCTTTTACACCTCCTCCGGACTCTTCCAGTGTTATTCGGTGATAAAGGACAGGTTCAAGACAAACAATCTCTTCATTCTGGTGATGGAGCTTACCAGCGGCCTGAGAAAATTCCAGAGGCGTGAGTATTACAGGTTCAATTGTATTCTCGACATGAAAAGCAGGAAGCTGAGCGAAGAGGAGGAGGAAGCGTATGTTTCCCGTTCGGTTGAATTCCTGGATACGGATCTGACCCTCGAAGACGGAGTGATAGTGGATATAAGCGGCGGAGGTGCCAGATTTGTATCCAAGCATAAATACGAGAAGGATACAAAGATGCTTTTCAAGTTTTCACTGATGGTGGACGGAAAGCCGCAGAAGTTTTCGATAGTCGGACGCATAATCACGTCTAATCCCAAGGAGGGGGTAAAGGACAGATTTGAAAACCGGATAAAATTCCTGAATCTGGACAGCCACGGCAGGGAGGATATCATAAGATATATTTTCGAAGAGGAGCGTAAGATCAGAAGGAGGACCAGCGATAGCCGCTGAAAAAGGATATGGGCAATAGTGATCAAAAGAAAATACTGGTTGTAGATGACTCTGCACTCATGAGAAGGATTGCCGGTGATATAATTGAAGGCGACAGCAGATATCATGTGGAGGACAGAGCGAAGGACGGTATTGAAGCGCTTGAACTTCTGCAGAAGAAGTCGTATGACGCAGTCGTGCTGGATGTCAATATGCCGCGGATGAGCGGACTGGAGCTCCTTAGGGAACTTCAGAAGCGGAAAATAAGCGCCAGGATCCTTATGTTTTCCTCTACTACGGGAGAGGGAACGAAAGAAACCATAGAGGCACTTGAGCTCGGTGCGGTGGACTTTATTCAAAAGCCTGCAGGTCTGGCTGCCCTGAAGGATGGAGAATTCAAGGCCCACTTCCTGAGACTTCTGTCTGTGGTTGCCAGAGCGAGCCTGGTGGGCGGCGTAGGCACTGTCACGACAACCTCCAGAACGGCGGTTCCGCAGCATAAGAGCGCTGCAGAGCATGAGACAAAGGGATCCGGTACCTTTACCAGGATCAACTTCTCCAATGTCAAGGACATCAAGCTGAGAAGCGCCGTCCCGGCCGTGTCGGGAGAAAAGTGTATTGCCATTGCCTGTTCCACAGGAGGCCCGAAGGCATTACAGCAGGTCATTCCTTACATTCCTGCGGGAATAAATGCTCCCATACTTCTGGTGCAGCATATGCCCCCCGGATTTACGAAGTCTCTTGCCGAAAGGCTTGACACGTTGTCAAAGGTAAGAGTGAAGGAAGCTGCCGACGGGGATCTTCTGGAAAAGGGTACCGTTTATCTTGCCGCCGGAGGAAAGCATATGAAGGTCGGCAGGAGCGGAGGCCACATGAGGATCTATTACAGTGATGAGCCGGCAAGGGAGGGCGTTAAGCCTGCGGCAAACTATATGTATGAATCCCTGACCGACTCTCCCTATGCGGAGATCTGCTGTGCAGTACTTACCGGAATGGGTGCGGACGGCACTGCCGGTATAGAGAATCTTGAGAAACAGAAAAAAATTTATGTGATCGCCCAGGACGAAGCAACAAGCGCGGTATATGGCATGCCAAGGGCAATAGCGCTTACCGGGCTTGTCAGCGAGATAGTTCCGCTGAACAGGGTGGCTGATGCGATCGCGAAGCACGTGGGGGTAAGGTAATATGGATGTAGGCCAGTATTTAGGTATTTTCCTGGATGAATCCCAGGAACACATTCAGGCACTTAATGACAACCTTCTTACTCTGGAGCAGGATCCGGAGAACGAGGATTCCATTAACGAGATATTCCGTGCCGCACATTCTCTGAAGGGAATGGCGGGTACAATGGGATATAAGCGCCTGCAGAGACTTACACATGACACCGAGGATGTCTTTTCGGCGATCCGCGGCGGTCAGATGAAGGTCACTTCAAATCTCATCGATATTCTTTTTCAGGCACTGGATGCCATACAGGGATATGTGGATACGATAAGGGATTCTTCCGACGAAGGCGAGGATGACAACGAATCCATTATAGCCGAGCTGAATAAGTTCCTGGAGGGCGGTGGCGCACCGGCTCCGGAAGGCGGCGGGGCGGCTGCTGAAGCTGCAGCTCCCGATGCGGCGGAAAATCCGGAAGCTGCAGACGGCGATAAGGCTGTTTACAGGACCATTGTTCTGGAAGAGGCCCAGAAGGATGTGATGAAGGATGCCATTGTGGCAGACAAGAAGGTGTACGGCTTCACGGTTTACATCGATGAGAACTGTATGCTGAAGGCTGCCAGGGCTTTTCTGGTGTTCAAGGCTATTGAAGAGATGGGCGAGATCATTGTCAGCGACCCTTCCTCACAGGATATAGAGGATGAGAAGTTTGATTTCTCATTCAGTATCTTCGTTATTACCGGCGAACCCATGGATAAGATCGTGGCAGCCATTAAATCCGTATCCGAGATAGAAGAGGTTTGCGGAGAAGAATATAACGAGGAGATGGTAGACAATAACGGTACTTTACCGGAAGAGGCAGATGCTTCCTCCGCAGAGTCGGTACAGGAGGCCGGAGGCGGGGATACGGCGGCCGCTGCAGAGAGTGCAGAGGTTTCCGTTGAGCATGCTGCGGCAGCTCCCCAGACCGAGACGGCTGCCTCATCTTCAGCATCAAAGAAGGCCGCTCCCGCCAAGAAGCCGGTTGCGAGCCAGACAGTCCGTGTGGATATCGAGAAGCTGGATGTTCTGATGAATCTGGTTTCCGAGCTTATCATTGCAAAGAATGCCCTTGTTTCTTCAGCAGCACAGATGTCGGGCGGCTCCAATTCGGAGAGTCAGGTTATTACCGAGAACGTTGAATATCTGGAAAGCGTTACCACAAACCTTCATGAATCGGTTATGAAGGTCAGGATGGTACCTATAGAGAGCGCGCTCCAGAGATTCCCCAGAATGATAAGGGATCTGGAAAAGAAGCTCGGCAAGCGTATGCAGCTCACCATCACCGGTGAAGAGACAGAGCTTGACCGTACAGTGGTGGACCAGATAGGCGATCCCCTTATGCACCTCCTTAGAAACAGCGCGGATCACGGTCTGGAGACTCCGGATGTCAGAAGCGAGAGAGGAAAGCCGGAAACCGGTTCCATTTTCCTCAATGCTTATCAGGAGGGTAATAACGTTATCATCGAAGTAGGTGACGACGGTAACGGTATTGATGTAGAGGCTGTAAGAAGGAAGATAATAGAGAGAAACTTTATCCCCGAAGAGCAGGCTCTGCAGATGAATGACAAGGAAGTGATCGATGTTCTCTTTGATCCCGGCTTCTCAATGGCGAAGAAGGTTACGGATATTTCCGGAAGAGGCGTGGGTCTGGACGTTGTAAAGAGCAATATAGAGCAGCTCGGTGGAGATGTCGAGGTGAAGACAAAGCTTGGTGAAGGCTCCACCTTTATCGTCAGGCTTCCTCTCACCCTTGCCATCATACAGGCTCTTATGGTTCTCGTGGGCGGTGAGAAGTACGCCATTGCTCTCGGAAACATACAGACCATCGAGGATATACCTGTTTCAGAGATCAGACTTGTGGAGAATAAGGAAGTTATACAGCTCCGCGGCTCTGTTATTCCCATTATCAGGCTTTCGGATATGCTGGATGCCCCCGAGATTGAAAGAAACAATGAGAACCTCATAATAGTTGTCGTAAAGAAGGGAGACAGCCTGGCCGGTCTTGTGGTGGATGAGCTTATGGGCCAGCAGGAAGTTGTTATCAAGTCCCTCGGAAAATATATCAACACAAGCAGGATCATCAGCGGTGCCACCATCCTCGGAGACGGCGAAGTTGCACTGATCATTGATTCAAATGCACTGTTCTAAGAGGGGGAAGGTAAAGTTATGGCTGACGAATTAAGAATCATAGATAATGATGTTACCCAGTATATCGTTGTGGGGCTCGGCAATGAGCAGTACGGAATAGATATCAAGTATATCGACAATATCGTCCGTATGCAGAGGATCACCAGAGTACCCAAGAGCTCAGAGTATTTCCGTGGCGTCATCAATCTTCGTGGCGAGGTAGTACCCGTAATGAGTCTCAGGATAAAGATGGGACTTCCCGAGGATGAGATAACCGGCAAGAGCCGTATCATCATCCTGAAGGTTGATCAGAGCGGAAGTATCGGGGTACTGGTTGATGAGGTAAAGAAGGTTTATAACCTGAGAACCGATGATATCGAAGACAATGTTTCACATGACAGTAAGAGCGGCGTACAGTCATTTATCAGTGGTGTAGGCAAGGTTGAGAACGGACTGGTTTCTCTGCTGGATATTTCAACAATCATCGGAGAAGTGGATTTATAAATTACAATAAAAGGAGGATCCTTCATGGCAGAATTGGATCTTAACCACGTAGACGATATGTATTTTGATGTCCTGAAGGAGATCGGAAATATCGGAGCCGGAAATGCCGCTTCAAGCCTGGCACAGATGCTTCAGGCAAAGGTGGAGATGAAGGTGCCGAGAGTTGAGCTTCTGGGCTTCAATCAGATCGGAGAAGCCATAGGCGGCGACGAGCAGATCATGGCAGGAATATATGTCCTTGTTCAGGGAGATATCACCGGAAGTATGATGTTTCTCCTGGAGCAGAAATCAGCTCAGCGGCTCATCGGAAATATGATGAGCGCGATGGGCATGGAACCCGGCGGCGGGGAAGTATTAAGTGAAATGGAGCAGTCGGTTCTGAAGGAGATAGGAAATATAATTACCGGTGCGTATCTGAATTCGCTTTCCGCAATGACGAATCTGAAGATAACCGAATCTGTTCCCGATCTCACTGTAGATATGGCCGGAGCGATACTATCTGTTCCTGCAATAGAATTCGGTATGGTTGGTGACAAGATGCTTATGATACAGACGGCATTCAGTAACGACGATGAGCTGAACGGATATTTTATCCTTGTTCCGGATCTGCCTTCATACAGCAAGCTGCTGTCTGCCCTTGGAATATCGATCTGATGATATAAAGTAAGAGTTTACGATATTCCGGGTTGTTTGCAGATATAGAGGTTGAAGATATGAGTGAGCTGATTAAAGTCGGGATGGCGGACTTGAAGCTCTGCCCAAAGGGACAGGGCATTACCACACTGGGACTTGGATCTTGTGTGGGCGTTGCCATTAGGGATAAGGTTACCGGAAACGGAGGACTTGCCCATGTGATGCTTCCTGACAGCACGGCGATCAGGAGTAATCAGAATATAGCGAAATTTGCGGATACAGGCGTAAAGGAGCTGGTGCGTCTGATGGAGCAGCAGGGAGGCAGCAGAGCCAGATTCACCGCCAAGATAGCGGGCGGGGCAAAGATGTTTGCCTTCTCCAATAATACAGCCCTGGTCAATGTGGGAGACAGGAATGTGGAAGCGGTGAAAAAGGTGCTTGCCGAGCTGAGAATCCCCATCCTTGCCCAGGATACGGGACTGAATTTCGGTCGTACAGTTGAGTTTTTTCCGGAGACGGGAGATTATATAATTAAGGCTGTCGGCAAACCGGTGAAAACCATATGAGTGATGTGGCAGAGGTAGAAAATCAGGAAACAGCTCCTGAAGAACCACAGGACGAAAAAACAGAAGAGGAAAAACAGGATGAAGAGGAAGAGGTAGTCGAACCTCTTCATCTTCGTACAAAGACAGTTCCTACCATAGTAATGCTTTTCGGGGGAGGGGCTGCAGCCATATTTACCTTTGTCCGGCATGATCCGCTGCTCACGTCGCTGGAGATCATCTTTGTGGCTTTGGTCATCTTCCTTGTTCTCGGGGATATAATAAAGCTGCTTCTTGATACCATAGAGATAGAGCCTCCTGAGGAAAAGACGGGAGAAAAGGACAAGGTGATCGAGAGATCCTCCGGTGAGGAGGCTGGAGAGGCTGCTCCCGGCGCAGGTTCCGGGGAAGAGATAAGTACCGAGGAAATAGAAACATAAGATATGGACGAGGTATCCAGAAAAAAGCTCTGGGACGGATATCTGAAAACGGGTGATCCGGCTCTCAGGGAAAAGATCATAGTTGAATATGCTCCTCTTGTAAAGGTGGTTGCCGGACGCTTAAGCATGTATCTCGGATACAATGTGGAATATGATGATCTGGTAGGTTATGGCATTTTTGGTCTGATAGATGCTATAGACAAATTCGATCTGACGAAGGATGTAAAATTTGAAACCTACGCATCCCTCCGGATAAGGGGCTCCATCCTCGATCAGATAAGGAAGATGGACTGGATTCCCCGGACTGTCAGACAGCGTCAGAAGAAGATAGAGCAGGCCATCAAGGACGTTGAAAGTGAAACCGGAAAGACCGCGTCCGATCAGGATATAGCAAAAAAGCTGGGCATAAGTGACGACGAGTATGCGGAGTGGCAGGCGCAGATGGCTGTCACGAACGTGGTTTCGCTGGATGAATTCCAGGAGGCCGGCGCAGAGGTTCCGGTAAAGGACGTGGCGGCACAGGACAGGATCCTGGGACCGGAAGAGGTGGTTGAGAAGGATGAACTGAAGAAGACTCTGGCTGAGTCTCTCACGCTCCTTACGGAAAAGGAACGGAAAGTCATTCTTCTTTATTACTATGAAGAACTGACCTTGAAGGAAATAAGCAACATCCTTGAGGTTTCCGAATCCAGAGTTTCCCAGCTTCATGTAAGAGCATTGCAGAAAATGAAGACCAAGCTTGGGAAATATATGGGACTCATTACAGATAAGGTCTGAGAGAATTGCTGAGGGGAAGGGAAGAAGAACTCTGAAAACAGGAACATAATAGAGAAGACAGTCACGAAAGGTATTTTTATGGGAGATAGAAACGGCTATTTCAGACTGGAACTGGATGATAAGGGTACTTCGGTTATAATATATCCTCCTGAAGAGGGCGGAAAGAAGCTGGATCTAAAGGAACTGGAAGCCTACTTAAACAGGAAGAATGTGGACTACAGTGCCACTATGCTGAGATCTGCCATAGAACGGAATTCGGAGAGCAGGGTACTGCTGCAAAAGCAGCGGATTAGTGAGGTCAATGAGGAGACCTCCCTGAGAGTCAGCAGTGACGGGATGAAGGTGATATTCCGTTTTTATCCTCCCACAGACGGTGGGACAAGAGTTGACATAAATGAGATCAGGGGCGATCTTAAGGCGAATGAAATAAAGGCTGCCCTTAATGAAGAAGCCTTTAACGGTTTTCTGGCAGACAGGCAGTATTGCAAAAGCTATCTGCTGGTTGAGGGGAAGGAGCCGAAGGAGGGCAGTGACGGTGAGATCAGGTATCTTTTCAATACCGATCCATCCAGAAAGCCTCAGGTTAATGAGGACGGCTCGGTAGACTTCTTCCATCTGAATACAGTGACTACCTGCGGGAAGGGTCAGGTTGTTGCGGAACGCACACCCGCAGTGCCCGGAGAGGACGGTTTTGATGTCTACGGTAAACGCATAGCTCCGAGACCGGTGAAGGATGCGAAATTCAGCTACGGTCCGAATATGCATGTTTCGGAGGACGGAACAAAGCTTATTTCCGATATTGACGGTCATATAAGCATCCTTCAGGGAAAGATATTCGTATCCGGGGTGCTTGAGCTTGAAAATGTGGATACCTCCACGGGAAATATAGAGGACTATGACGGGAATCTCCTTATCAGGGGAAATGTCATAGCGGGTTTCAGGGTTAAGGCTACCGGAGACATAGAGATCAAGGGTGTCGTGGAGGGAGCCTATGTGGAAGCCGGTGGACAGATAACCGTCGTCCGCGGTGTAAACGGGATGGAAAGGGGTGTCCTGAAGGCCGGAAAGAACGTGGTGGTAAAGTATATTGAAAACGCCACGGTGGAGGCAGGAAACAATGTTACCACCGAATGTATAATAAACAGCAGAGTGGTCGCCGGCAACGGGATTTTTGTGGACGGGAAGAAGGGCTTCATAAGCGGAGGCAACGTCAGGGCCCGTTATTCGATAGAGGCGAAGATAATCGGCTCCGATATGGGCGGAGATACCAGCCTGGAGGTTGGCATCGATCCCGCAGTCAAGGAAAGATTTATCGGGCTGAATAAGGAAAACGAGAATCTTGTTAAGAATGTAAAAAAAATACAGCCTGTACTTCTTGCCATGCAGCAGAAGATAAAAAAGGGAGAAAAGCTTTCTCCCGAGCAGGTGGCTCAGGTAAAGGCGCTTTCACAGCAGCTTATCAGCTGTCAGACGAAGTATGAGGAAAATAAGAAGGAGCTGGAAGCGCTTACCGAGGATATGGAAGGAAGCGATGATGCGGTGATCGCCGTCAGGGATGTTGCATTTGCGGGAACGAAGCTTGTGATCTCCGACTGCACAATGGTGCTTAAGAATGCATATAATTACTGCCGGTTCGTAAAGAAGCATGCTGAAGTCTGTATGATACCGTTTATCTGATCTTATCGGTAATTGGAGAATATTATGGCACTTAGTCCCATTGTTTTCAACGGAACAATTAATGCATCGCAGAATATTGCGGAGCTCAGAGCAAATGAAGACGGAAAAGTCAATGTAATGCAGGGTGAAGCTGCCAGACGTAATGAAGAGGATACGACGGACAAGCTGAGCCGTGTACGGGAAGCGGATGATGCCAATAACGACCAGAGAAAATTCGACTCCTCCGAAAAGGGAGACAATGAATACGCAGGAGACGGGGGCAGGCACCGCAAAAGGAAAGACAAGGACGGAACAGTACTTATTAAGGGTAAAGGTGGGTTTGATATAACGATATGACAGTTATGGGAATAGTGCTCCTCATCGTGGGAGCACTGCTTTTTATCGCAAGCTTTATGGTACCTGATAACAGAAGCGACGGCGGCAAGAGCTCAAAGGCTATGGGTATGAAGCTGGACCGGATGATAGACGAGCGTGTGGAGCAGGTGAAGGGCCGGCTTTCCGACGTTGCCGTGGCGGCCAGGGAAGAGGAAGAGCAGAGGGCAAAGCGGGAACTGGAACGCCTGACAAATGAAAAGATAATGGCTATAGAGGACTATTCAAAGGTGGTGATGGATGAGATCGAAAAGAACCACCAGGAGGTCATGTTCCTCTATGATATGCTGGATAATAAAAGCTCTGATCTTAAAAATACCATAAGGAAGGCCGATGCGGTCAGAAAAGAGCAGGAGAGCGTTTTTAAGGAGGGCGAAAGCGAGGACAGCAGTGAGCCCATCCGGGAGCTTCTCTACAATGGTGAAAAGGAAGAGGAAAGATCGCTTTCGGGAATGGACAGACTGAAGAACGCCATTGCAGGTCTGGGAGGCGGAGGAAAGGACAGCCTTCCTCCGGCTGACAGCGCGGCCGGTGAGAATGTGCTTTCCGATAATCAGGAAAAAACAGACAGTGAGGATCAGGGAGAATTGTCCAGGAACGAAAAGGTCCTTGAAATGAAAAAAAGCGGAATGGACAACGTGGATATAGCAAAGAGCCTTAATATCGGGGTTGGAGAGGTGAATCTCATAACCGATCTTTTCAGCGGTGAAGAACAGAACGGCGGTGAGTCATGAATCTCCGGTCGTATTTAAGAGGAGCGGGTATCGGAATACTGATAACCGCCGTTGTGCTTAGCTTCGGCGGAGGAAGCAGGACAAAGGCCATGTCGGATTCCGAGGTTATGGAACGGGCAAGAGAGCTCGGCATGAGCGGCGGAAATGAGACACTTACCGAAGCCTATACCGTTGCCACTGCGCCGGAAATAGAGGCATTGGCAGAGCCCGTTAAGGAAGCGTCGGGCAAAGAGAGCGTGAGCGAAGTAGAGCCCGCAAAGGAAGCGTCGGGAGAGGTGAGCGTGAGTGAAGCAGAGCCTGCGAAGGAAGCGTCGGGCAAAGAGAGCGTGAGCGAAGCAGAGGCAGTTAAGGAGCCCGGAGAAAAGAGTGCGGAAAATGTCATAGAGGAAGGCATATGGGATAATCAGACCACCGAACTTAAATCAGATTTGACCGGAGAAGACAAGAAAAAGTCGGAACTTCTTGCAGATGCGGCAGAGACCGAGGCCGGGGATCAGTCCTCGGTGACGGAAACAGATAGCGGATTTATCTCGATCCATGTAAATGCCGGATCCTCTTCCTCGGCGGTTGCCAGGGAGCTTGAAAAAGCCGGTGCGGTGCCAAGTGCATCAAAGTTTGACGGCTTCCTGTGCGCAAACGGCTACGACAGAAGGCTGTCCACGGGAGACTTCCGTATCCCCCGGGGAGCATCCAATGATGAGATAGCAAGGATACTTATGAGGAGATGATTTTACAGAATGAAGATAATAGCCGCATATCCCTGCCTTGGGATGACGACCATCTTAAATCTTAATAAGGACAGGTGCATCGACAGAAGATTCGATATAAAGAGATCCGTCGAGGGGCTCAGCAGCACGGATACAGTGCGTTATTTTGACTTCTGTGCCGAGATGATAGCCCTGCAGTACCGGAACAATCCCTACGAGATAATGTTTGTTGACGACAATGACAGACTGATAAAGAGACTGGGGAATGATCCGGAAATAAAAAAGGATATGGTGCTAATATATCCGAATGCCTCGGACTGGAGCGTTATGGAGGAGTACCTCTTAAGAGCAACCGAATTTTACGGGGCGGCCTGGGTGAAGGCCAATCTGGAGACCGAGCTTTTCCTTTTGCAGGACAGGATAAGGCACTTCAGAAATGAGGGTTTTGATATAAGGCTTACAAATCTGGTGCAGAAGCATATAGGGGATGTTTACAATCTTCCAAAGGGATTTGTGGCTCCCTATTAAAAACAATAATTACAGAGGAGGATAAAATGGGTTACGAAGAACAGTATTCAAAGAAGCTTGTAAGTGCCGAAAAAGCGGCAGAGGTCGTGAAGGATGGCGACTGGGTCGATTACGGCTGGGCAGTGGGGACTCCGGTAAAGGTGGATCAGGCCATAGCAAAGAGACTTCCATCACTGAAGGATGTGAATTTCAGGGGAGGAATCCTTATCTGGGAGCCGGAGATCTTTAAGATCGAGGAGCCGGAAAAGCATATGACCTGGAACAGCTGGCATATGAGCGGAATCGAGAGAAAGACCATAGCCAGAGGCTTCGGATACTATGCTCCATTACGCTACAGTGAGCTTCCCAAATACTATATGGAAAGTGAAGACCCGCTGAATGTTGCCGTATTCCAGGTGACACCTATGGATGAGCATGGATGGTTTAATTTCGGACCCAGCTGCAGCCATCTGGAGGCCATTTGCAAAAAGGCGGAAAAAATAATAGTAGAAGTAAACAGGAATATGCCGATGTGCTTCGGCGGCACAGTTAACGCCGTTCATATCGATAATGTGGATATGATAGTAGAGGGTGACAATCCCCCGATCGGAGAGATGGGTGCCGGAGGAGAACCTACCGAGGTGGATATAAAGGTCGCGAATCTTATTGTGCCCCGGATACCCGACGGAGCCTGCCTGCAGCTCGGTATCGGATCAATGCCGAATACCATAGGAAGCTTCATTGCGAAGAGCGACCTTAAGGATCTCGGAGTGCATACGGAGATGTATGTGGATGCCTTTGTGGACATCGCAAAGGCCGGAAAGATAAACGGCAGCAGGAAGAATCACGGCACAGGGAAGCAGGTGTACGCTTTCGGAGCCGGTACGAAAAAGCTTTACGACTATCTCAATAATAATCCCGAGTGCCTTGCTTCGAGCGTGGGATATGTGAATGACATTGATTCGGTCAGCAGCCTTGATAACTTTATATCCATAAACAATGCGGTGGACGTGGATCTTTACGGACAGGTCAATGCGGAGAGCGCCGGTACAAAGCAGATATCCGGAGCGGGAGGACAGCTTGATTTCGTTCTCGGAGCGTACAGGAGTAAGGGCGGAAAGAGCTTCATCTGCTGTTCATCCACCTTTACACAGAAGGACGGTACAGTGAAGTCAAGGATCCGTCCCACTCTCGCTGACGGAAGCATAGTAACGGATACAAGGACAAATATCCATTATCTTGTTACTGAGTATGGATGTGAGAATCTGAAGGGAACTACAATGTGGGAGAGAGCCGAAAAGATCATAGGACTGGCACATCCTGATTTCAGGGACGAGCTTATAGCCGCTGCGGAAAAGATGAATATCTGGAAGCGCAGCAACAAGAGGTAAAATCTGGCAAAATCTATTGCACTGAGTCTTTTCTTATGCTATATTATACGGCGTGTGATTTTTTCGCACGCTGTATTTCTATTAATCAGACAGACTGACTTATGGCCGGTGTTCTTTTTGGAAAAAAGAATTGCCAATAAGGATGAGGGCTGTCGAAGATGCGGGGTGGACCCGCTTAACCAAAGGAGGAAAAAATGAGCGTTATTTCAATGAAGCAGCTTCTGGAAGCAGGCGTGCATTTCGGACACCAGACCAGAAGATGGAACCCCAAGATGGCAAAGTACATCTATACCGAGAGAAACGGGATCTATATCATAGATCTTCAGAAGTCCGTAGGTAAGGTGGATGAGGCCTACAATGCCATAGGTGATATCGTTGCAGACGGCGGCACCGTGCTTTTCGTCGGAACGAAGAAGCAGGCTATGGATGCCGTAAAGGACGAGGCAACACGCTGCGGAATGTACTATGTCAATGAGAGATGGCTTGGCGGTATGCTTACAAACTTTAAGACCATCCAGTCCAGAATAAAGAGATTAAAAGAGATCGAGCAGATGAGCCAGGACGGAACCTTTGATGTTCTTCCGAAGAAGGAGGTTGCGCTTCTGCAGAAGGAGTGGGACAAGCTGGAGAGAAATCTCGGCGGCATCAAGGAGATGAGAAAGGTTCCCGACTGCATCTTCGTTGTTGATCCGAAGAAGGAGCATATCTGTGTTCAGGAAGCCCATTCACTGGGTATCACCCTTGTGGGTATCTGTGACACGAACTGTGATCCGGACGAGCTTGATTATGTGATTCCCGGAAATGATGATGCCATAAGAGCTGTCAAGCTTATCGTTTCAAAGATGGCTGACGCCGTTATAGAGGCAAACCAGGGCGAGGAAGCCGCAGAAACCCCGGAGGAGGCGGAATCTGCCGAGGCTGATGCAGAAGAGACAGTGGAAACAGAGGCTTGAGGAAATATAAGGAGTAAGACAGATGGCTATTACAGCAAAGCAGGTTAAAGATTTAAGAGAAATGACCGGTGCAGGCATGATGGACTGCAAGAAGGCTCTCAATGAGACAGACGGAGATATGGATAAGGCTGTGGAGTTCCTTCGTGAAAAGGGACTTGCGGGAGCGCAGAAGAAAGCAGGACGTACCGCCGTTGAGGGTCTCTCTGTTACTGCCGTATCGGATGACGGAAAGAAGGCAGCTGTTGTTGAGGTAAACTGTGAAACCGACTTTGCCGCAGGATCGGATCCTTTTAAGGATTTTGTGAACGGTGTTGCAACGCAGGTACTTGATTCTTCCGCAGCTGATGTTGATCAGCTTCTTAATGAGAAGTGGATCAAGGATCCTTCGGAAACAGTTGCTGATGAGGTTGCTATACAGATCGGTCAGAAGATCAGGGAGAATATAAAGATCCGTCGTTTTGCAAAATTAGAGGAGCAGAACGGTTTCGTATCCGCATACGTTCATGCCGGAGGAAAGATCGGCGTTCTTGTGGATGTAGAGACAGACGTTGTAAGTGACGCCGTTAAGGAGATGGGTAAAAACGTAGCTATGCAGGTGGCTGCTATGAATCCGCAGTACATCAGCCAGAATGATATCTCCGATGATGAGAAGTCCCATATAAGGAGTCTTACTGTTGACAGCGCATTAAATGATCCCGCTTCGCTTCCCAAGCCGATCCTCAATAAGCTCATTGATAAGGCTGTAAGTGAAAAGCTCTGGAGCGATGAGGATATCGCCATTTATGAAGAGAAGAAGAGCAATATGAACTACCTCTTCAACTTCCTTTCAAAGGAAGCGGCTGCAAAGCTTGCCGAGCTCGCACTTGCGGCAAAGGCCGAGATCTCGGAAGAAAAGGTTTTTGCAGGGCTTGTTCAGGGACGTGTTTCCAAGCAGTACAAGGATATCTGCCTTGCAGACCAGATATACGTAAAGGCTGAGGATGGAAAGCAGTCTGTTCAGAAGTATATCGATGAGGTCGGAAAGGCTAACGGTGCAAAGATCACCATCAAGGGAATAGTCCGCTTTGAGACCGGAGAAGGAATGGAAAAGGTAGAGGAAGATTACGCTGCTGAGGTTGCAAAGACCGTGGCGGAGGCTTCAAAGTAAGTCAGGCACTTATATCATAAAAGAAAAACGCTAAGCTCTCCGGAGAAAACGGCCGGAGAGCTTTTGTGACCTAATTAAGATAAAAAGCGCACAAAATCAGGGTATGAGTATTACTGGATTTAATTTCGGAGCTGCTGTCTGCGAGGGTATAGTGGCATCCCTTATACTGGGTCTCATTTCAAAGAAAAGGCCGGAGTACAGACCTTTTGTTTATGCTGCGCTGCTTATCTGCGAGCTTTTTATCACTGTATTCCGTTACAGCGGATATGAGAATTCAACCTTCTTTTTTGCACATCCCTATATTGCTTTTCTTATAACGGATATTTCTGATTATTCAACCTATGTCAGAGGTTTGAGACCGATAAAAGAGGCGGTCTTTGAAAAGCTGATCCTTTGGCCTCTTATAGTGATCCCGATATTTTCAGCATTTATTACGACTACGGGGTGGCTGATAAAACTATACATAATTTAAAAAAGGATTTTCTGCGCCCGGAGGGTATATTCTATTTGTAGGGAAAAGGGGAGCTGCTTTAAGTGGTAAATATCAGGGAAGAAATTGAAAGAAAAGAAAAAGGATTATTAAGCCCCTATGCTGCGCTTTCCGTAAGATCAAAGGGAAGGATCAGGGAAGAGAGCGAGGATCTTCTCCGCCCGGTCTTCCAGAGAGACAGGGACAGGATCATTCACAGCAAAGCCTTCAGAAGACTGAAGGACAAGACGCAGGTCTTTCTTACCCCTGAGGGGGATCACTACAGGACAAGACTTACCCATACATTGGAGGTCGCACAGATCGCAAGGACCGTTTCCAGATCCTTAGGTTTAAATGAGGATCTGACGGAGGCCATTGCCCTCGCGCATGACCTCGGACATACTCCCTTCGGTCATGCGGGAGAGAGAGCCTTAAACCGTGTCTGCCCTCTTGGCTTCAGGCATGCGGAGCAGTCTGTGAGAGTGGTACAGCTTCTGGAAAGAGACGGACGGGGGTTAAATCTTACGTATGAGGTTCTGGACGGCATCAGAAACCACGGGATGCAGAGAAAGCCTGAGACCCTGGAGGGACAGGTGGTAAGGCTTTCAGACAAGATAGCATATATGCATCACGATCTGGATGATGCGGTGAGGGCAGGGATCCTTCCCGATGACAGGGTGCCGGAGCATATAGCGAGGGTTGCCGGGGATACCCTGGGTGAGAGGCTTGATACCTTTATCACCGATATGATAAGGGAGAGCTACGGTACGGGAGAGATACGCTTAAGCGATCCGGTTTTTACCGCACTGATGGATCTGAGGCAGTGGATGTTTGAGAATGTTTATACGAACAAAACTGCCAAGAGCCAGGAAGGAAAGGCGGAAAAGCTCATAGAGACGCTGTACGCCTTCTTCACGGAGAATCCGGATGAAATGCCGGAGGAATACATTATCCTGATAGAGGAAAAGGGTGAGGAAAAGGAGCGGATAGTCAGCGACTATATTTCCTCAATGACTGACAGATATGCCATTGGACTTTACGAGGATATGTATATACCTTATCCCTGGACACTGAAGTGAGATAAGGAGTGCGTAGGCAATACCCCTTCGGGGTATTACAGGAAATAGGAGTGCCGCGCAATAAAACCGCTTCGCGGTGGCGCGTCACGTGCAGCACACTGCTTCGCAGTATGCTGCAATAGGCAATGCGCCTTTGGCGCATCACAGGATATGTTTTACCAGGACGAGATAATAGAGGAAGTACGATTAAACAGTGACATAGTGGACGTGGTGGGACAGGTGGTCAAGCTCAAACGGTCAGGATCCGGCTTTAAGGGTCTCTGTCCCTTTCACAACGAAAAGACCCCGTCCTTTTCGGTGGTTCCCTCAAAGCAGATTTATCACTGCTTCGGCTGCGGTGCCGGGGGAGATGTTTTTTCCTTTTTGATGGAATATGACAATCTGACTTTTTCGGAGGCTGTAAAGACACTGGCTGACAGAGCCGGTATCACTCTTCCGGAGGTATCGGTCTCTGAAGAGAACAGGATACGTCAGAGGGAGAAGGATCGTGTATTGTCAGTCCTTAAGGATGCGGCATTCTTCTACTATAAAAATCTTCGTTCTCCCGACGGGAAAAGCGGTATGGAGTATTTTGCCGGGAGAGGTCTGAAGCCGGAGATCATGCGCTCCTTCGGCCTCGGATACGCGGGAAAGCATAATGATGTCTGCGCCTTTCTTAAGGAAAAGGGATATTCGGACAGCGAGATAAATGCTGCGGGTCTTGTTTATACTGATGAGAAAAGGGGCATAAGGGACAGATTCTTTAACAGGGTGATGTTTCCCATAATGGATGTGGGTAATCACGTAATAGGCTTCGGCGGAAGGGTTATGGGGGACGGAGAGCCAAAATACCTGAACTCGCCTGAGACCGTTGTTTTTGACAAGAGCCGGAATCTGTACGGCCTTAATGAGGCCAGGAAAAGCAGGAAAGGCTATCTCATCGCCTGTGAGGGCTATATGGATGTGATAAGTCTTCATCAGGCCGGATTCACGGAGGCGGTGGCAAGTCTCGGAACAGCTTTTACCGGGGAGCATGCGAAGATCCTAAGACGATATACGGAAGATGTGAGACTCACATATGATTCGGACACTGCGGGGGTAAGGGCGGCATTAAGAGCCATACCCATACTGAAGTCGGCAGGCATTAATGCCAGGATAATACACCTGGAGCCATATAAGGATCCGGATGAATTCATCAAAGCCCTGGGAAGGGATGAATTTCAGAAGAGGATCGATTCTGCTGAACAGAGCCTTAGCTTTGAGATACATGTTATGCAGAGAGAGCATGATTTAAGCGATCCCGGGGAAAGAACACTCTTTCAGCAGAAAATGGCAAGGAGACTCTCCCTTGTGGATGATGAGCTTGAGCGGAATAATTATACGGAGGCTCTGGCCGCGGAGTATATGATGGACAGCGGAATGCTGAAGCGGGCGGTTGAGAGCTCAAGACTTGTAGACCTTGACCCCGGTGAGATAAGAGTATCGCGGAGTACAGGCATAAGGAGCGAAAGGAAAAAAAGCTCTGAAAAAAGCGGCTTAAACGAAGCAGAGAAGCTTCTCTTAACCTATATCAGCGATGACCCGGGCAGGGTATATCCCGCTGTGAAGCCATATATCGAGGCCGATGACTTTTCGGAGGGAATGATGAGGATATGTGCGGAGGAGCTGTTTAAGCAGATAGAGAGTAATGAGCTGAAGGTAGGAAGCATAGTGGGACTTTTCCGTGAGCCGGAGGAACAGAGACTCGCCGCAGAGATTTTTGACACGGGACTCGACCCGGGACTATCGAATACCGAAAAGGAACAGGCACTTACGGATCTGATCATCAGGATAAAGAAGGAGAGTTTAAGGAGGCAGAGCTTTGAAAATGAGGATGACCCCATAAGCCGTACCATCAAGGAAAAAAAGGTGCTGGAAAAACTTACAAGGGTCAGGATAAGCATACAATAAACAGTTAAAGAAAGGGAAGAACATGGCAGAGGACACACAGGCACAATTTGAGGAGAAGCTTAAGGAGCTTATCGAACTCGGGAAAAAGAAAAAGGGGGTTCTGGAGGATAAGGAGGTCGCGGATTTTTTCAGCGGCTTTGCCCAAAATGAGGAGCAGTATGACAGAATACTGGAGACTCTGGAGCAGAATAATCTGGAATTTTTAAAGATCAACGAGCCCGATGAGGATGACGAGGAGCCGAACCTTGACGATGAAGATGATGAAGAGGTTCCGGATGTGGAGAATATTGATCTTTCCGTTCCGGATTCCGTATCCATTGAGGATCCGGTCAGGATGTACTTAAAGGAGATCGGTAAAGTCCCTCTTCTTACAGCCGAGGAGGAGATAGAGCTTGCAAAACGTATGGAGCTTGGGGACGAGGATGCAAAGAAAAAGCTGGCGGAGGCAAACTTACGTCTTGTGGTTTCAATTGCAAAGAGATATGTGGGACGGGGCATGCTTTTCCTTGACCTCATTCAGGAGGGAAATCTGGGTCTTATCAAGGCTGTTGAGAAATTTGATTACAGAAAGGGATTCAAATTTTCAACCTATGCTACCTGGTGGATACGTCAGGCCATAACCCGTGCCATTGCGGATCAGGCCAGAACCATACGTATTCCTGTTCATATGGTGGAAACCATAAACAAGCTTATCCGTGTTTCAAGGCAGTTATTGCAGGAGCTTGGCCGTGAGCCCACCCCGGACGAGATAGCGGAGGCTATGAATATGCCTGTCGAAAGGGTGCGTGAAATCCTGAAGATCAGTCAGGAGCCTGTTTCCCTGGAAACTCCCATAGGTGAAGAAGAGGACAGCCACCTCGGGGATTTCATACAGGACGATCAGGTTCCCGTGCCTGCGGATGCCGCAGCGTTTACTTTATTGAAGGAGCAGCTGGAGGAGGTTCTCGAAACACTAACGGAGCGTGAGCAGAAGGTTCTCCGTCTCCGCTTCGGCCTGGACGACGGCAGAGCCCGTACCCTTGAGGAAGTAGGGCGTGTATTCAGCGTTACCCGTGAAAGGATTAGGCAGATAGAGGCAAAGGCTCTCCGTAAGCTCCGCCATCCCAGCAGGAGCAGGAAATTAAAGGATTATCTTGACTGATGAAGAACCTTCCGGAAAGACTTCTGGCGGCAGCGTCTTTTGTGAAAAGAGGCTCGGTTATTGCGGATGTGGGTTGTGACCATGGACTTCTTCCCCACTATCTATTGAAAAGCGGTATCTCGGATTTCGCCTATCTTCTGGACAAGAACAGGGGACCTCTTTTAAGAGCCGGTGAGAACACGGAAAAATACGGTCTTTCTGATAAGTGTGCGCTTGTGCTGTCCGACGGTCTGAAAAAACTTCCGGAATATATTGAAGGAGGCCGGAGCAGGGCAGGATTTCCGGATACAGTGATAATAACCGGTATGGGCGGACCGCTTATCCTGAAGATCCTGGATGAGACACCCCGGGAAATAAGAAAGAGGGCAGATACCTGGATACTCTCCCCGCAGTCTCTTATTGAAGACTGCAGGGAAGGCTTAAGGATAAGGGGCTTCTCTATCCTTGAGGAAAAGACGGCGGACGATAAGGGCAAGCACTATGTCATTCTGAGATGCAGCTGTCAGGCTGAGATTTAGCTGTCATTCTGAGCGAAGCGAAGAATCTTATTCCGGTGTTTTTCCGGAATTATAAGGAGAAGAAAATGAAGTGCCGCGATATATTATGTAAACTATACGGACTGGCTCCTCCGGAGATGGCGGAGGAATGGGACAATGTGGGGCTTCTTGCGGGAAGACCGGAAAAGGAAGTGAAAAGAGTATATATCGCTCTTGATGCAACGGATGATGTTATTGAAGAGGCAGCTAAAACACGTTCAGAGCTTCTACTTACCCACCATCCTATGATTTTTAAGCCCATGAAGTCTGTCACCGGCGACGATTTTACGGGACGGAGATTGATCGAGCTTATCAGAAACGATATTTCCTATATTGCCCTGCATACAAACTATGATGTCTGCCGTATGGCCGATGTTGCCGCAGAGAGGCTGGGCTTATCGGAAACAGAGCCGCTTTGCTGCATAAAGACAGATGAAATTGGGAATAGCCGGGGACTCGGAAAGACCGGGGCATTAAGCGCACCCTGCACCTTAAGGGAATGTGCGGAGCTTGTGAAAGAGGTTTTTCATATTCCTGATGTAAGGATATACGGGGACGCTGACAGCCTTGTGGAACGGGCAGCGGTGCTTCCGGGCTCGGGCGGAAGTGAGAGCGCCTATGCCCTTGGAAAGGATGCGGATGTTTATATAACCGGCGATATCAGCCATCATCAGGGACTTGACGCTGTTCTGCAGGGACTGTCGGTAATAGATGCGGGACACTACGGCATAGAGAAGCTGTTTATCCGGGATATGGAGGAATGGTTCGGGAAGAATATCCCGGAGCTGAGAATTTTTACGGAGGAAGTGAAAGAACCGTTTCGTACGGTATGATAAGAGGTGAACATGGACAAGGTTAAGGTAACTGTCAAGGGAAAGGAATATGAGTATCCGAAGGGTACGGCTCTTTTCGATATAGCAAAGGACTTCCAGATGGATTATGAGTATCCGATAGTTCTTGCAGTCAGGGATCACAAATTAAAGGAGCTTTTCCACACCGTTAAGGATGATACTGAGATACAGGATTTTGAAACCCTGTCCGGACACAGCGGACACAAGGCTTATAAAAGAAGCGCCTGTATGATCCTTATCAAATCACTTTATAATGAGCTTGAAGACAGCCTTGAAAAAGTCAAGGTCGAATTCTCCATAGGTGACGGCTATTATATCTCGCTTAAGGGTGACTTTGTCCTTGATGACGCTCTTGTGGAGCGTGTGAAAAAACGCATGCTGGACATAGTGGAAAAGGATGTGAAGATTACTAAGAAGAGCTTCCCCATAGAAGAGGTGCGGGCACTCTGCCGGGAATATGATATGAAGGACAAGGAGAGGCTCTTTCATTACCGTATGAGCTCCTCGGTAAATATGTATTCCATAGATGAATTCAGGGATTACTATTACGGCTTTATGGTGCCGTCAGCCGGCTATGTTAAATACTTTGACCTGGTGAAATATGATGAGGGCCTGATCCTTCAGCTTCCGAAAAGGCTTAAACCCACGGAGGTCTCTCCTGTTTCTAATTCACCGAAGCTTTTTAATACCATGATGAAGGCCACAAAGTGGAATGAGATAATGCGAATCGAAACCGTAGGAGAACTGAATGACAAGATCTCCGAGGGCAGGATTAATGACATTATTCTTGTCCAGGAGGCTCTTCAGGAGAGTAGGATATCGGAGATCGCCAGGGAGATCGTGAAGGAAAAGAAAAGGTTTGTCATGATAGCGGGACCGTCCTCCTCGGGAAAGACTTCATTTTCCCACAGGCTTTCCATACAGCTTGCGGCCTTCGGAATGAAGCCGCATCCTATCGGACTCGATAATTACTTTGTACCACGGGAGGAGACGCCTCTCGACAGTGAGGGAAAAAAGGATTTCGAGTGCCTGGAGGCTATAGATATCGAGGTCTTTAATCAGAACATGACAGATCTCCTGAAGGGCAAGACAGTTGATATGCCACGCTATAACTTCATCACGGGAGAGCGGGAATACAAGGGTAATTTCCTGACAATGGGTAAGGAAGACGTTCTTGTTATCGAGGGTATCCATGGTCTGAATGATAAGCTTTCATATACACTTTCGGCGGATTACAAGTATAAGATTTATATTTCCGCTCTTACAACCTTGAATATCGATGACCATAACAGGATCCCGACTACCGACGGCAGGCTCATAAGACGGCTGGTAAGGGACTTCAGGACCAGGGGCGCAAATGCCCAGAGGACTCTGGGAATGTGGGCTTCCGTGAGGAGGGGTGAAGAAAGGAATATCTTCCCATTCCAGGAGAGCGCGGATGCCATGTTCAATTCCGCCCTGATATATGAGCTTTCTGCATTGAAGCAGTACGCGGAGCCTCTTCTCTTCACTATAAAAAAGGAGGATCCGGATTATCAGGAGGCTTTACGGCTTCTAAAATTCCTGCAATACTTCCTTGGCATCTCCACCGAAGCTCTGCCGAAGAATTCGATATGCAGGGAATTTGTAGGCGGAAGCTGCTTTGAGGTTTGAAAAAATCTTTCAGATTTTTTCAAACCGACCTGGCAGCTTTCGTAAGAAAGCTGTCCCGCGAAGCGGGATTTGCATCCGGTTTTCCCTGCCCGGATGCAAACCGGATTTTGCAGTCTGCCGATCTTCAGACAATATGTGCAGCCAGATTACGCTCACTGCCTTTGTTTTGTACCGAAACATACGGACGACCCTCTGGTTCGAAAAGAGCGTTCTCACCTCGGGTCGCCGCGTTTCGGCACAAAACTGCAGTCGTTCGCTATCAATCTGTCTGGCACATATTGCCTGAAGATCAGGCGCAGGCAATGTCCCTTCGGGGGATTAAGGAGTGCCGCGCAATTAAACCGCTTCGCGGTGGCGCGTCACGTGCAGCGGGAGTTGCAGTTTGCCGATCTTCAGACAATATGTGCAGCCAGATTACGCTCACTGCCTTTGTTTTGTACCGAAACATCCGGACGGCGCTCTTGCTAAAAAAAAGCGCTTTAGCATCGCGCCGCCGCGTTTCGGCACAAAACTGCAGTCGTTCGCTATCAATCTGTCTGCCACATATTGCCTGAAGATCAGGCACGGGCAATGTCCCTTCGGGGGATTTAGGAGTGCCGCGCAATTAAACCGCTTCGCGGTGGCGCGTCACGTGCAGCACACTGCTTCGCAGTATGCTGCAAGGGCAGACCGGGCGGTCGCCAGGGGGATCTTTTGGATCTTCAGGGAGGAAAGTCCGGGCTTCACAGGGCAGGATACCGGCTAACGGCCGGCTGGGGTAACCCACGGGAAAGCGCAACAGAAAGTATGTAGCCTTTGTAATGCTCTAGTAGAGAGCGTTACCTGCGCACCGCCGCTCGTCCGAAGGACGATTTTGTCGGCGGTGCTCTTTGAGAGGTAATAGTGAAATGGCGGTGTAAGAGACCACCGGCCGGGCAGTAATGTCCGGCGCATTGCAAGCCCTATCCGAAGCAAGACCAAATGAAAACCATGGGGCTGCCCGTCCCGTTTTCAGGTGGGTCGCTAGAGACGTATGGTAACATGCGCCCCAGATAGATGACCGTCCAAGACATAACCCGGCTTACAGGTCTGCCTATTATAAAAATAACGGATTCGAGAGGGTTCGATATAAGATGATAGATCTATTTGATAATAAAACCGACAGAACTCCCGGAAAGGTTCTTAGAACCATAGACAGTGAATATGGGAAGTTCGTCATAAAGAACGGAACATACAGAGGGGAAGAGGCGAGACTGTATGAGGTCAATGACGTCAGGGAGTCCGCTTCTTATTTTGATGAGAAAAAGAATGAGCTGGTTTTTGATTATATGAAGAGCCTGGTGTTCCTTCTGAATGAAAGGCCGGATGCAAAGAGGATACTTATGTTTGGGGGTGCGGGCTTCCAGTTCCCGAAATTTCTTATCAGCCATTACCCGGAAATGAGTATTGATGTGATCGAAATTAATCCTCTGGCCGTGCATCTGGCAAGAAAATACTTTTTCTTAAATGACCTTGAAAAGGATTATAAGGCGGAGTCTTCCGGACGCCTCCGTATCTTTATCGAGGACGGTATGGAGTATCTGAAAAGGACCGGTGACAGATATGACATCATCATTAATGATGCTTATCACTCGGATATTCCCGACAAGGGGCTTGCTTCGCCGAAGGGAACCATACTTATTAAGGAGCATCTGAACCCCGGGGGATTATACGGCTTTAATCTCATTACGGCGCTGGAAGGCGAGAGGTCAATGCCTTTTATTCTGATGAACGATACCTTTACCTATCACTTTCGTGAAGTTAAGTATGTCCGCTGTTCACCGGATATGAAACCGGATAGCAATCAGAATATCCTGTATATGATGAGTGATTGATGCAAAGCAAAGGGAATAAAGATTTTATGGGGCATATAAAGCGTTAAAGAAAGGTGGGAATGAAATGACAGATATCATTATCATCGGAGCGGGCCCTGCGGGGCTTACTGCCGCGATCTATGCATTGAGGGCAGGGAAAAAAGTGTGTTTGCTGGAGGCAAAGGCATACGGAGGACAGATCGTAAATACCCCTGATATTGAGAATTATCCCGGGTTAAAGCATGTTTCCGGTTTTGAATACGCCACCACACTCTATGAGCAGGCAGTTTCCTTCGGGGCTGAGCTAAAGTACGAGACTGCCGTTTCCATAGAGGATAAGGGTGAGAGTAAGGTCGTAAAGACCGACAGCGGTACCGATTACGAGGGAAAGGCTGTTATCATTGCTACCGGTGCCAAAAACCGCCATATGGGCATAGACAGGGAGGAAGAGCTTACCGGAAGGGGAGTTTCCTACTGCGCGACCTGTGACGGTGCATTTTTCAGGGGAAAGGACGTGGCTGTTTACGGCGGAGGCAATACGGCGCTTTCCGACGCTCTTTTCCTTTCGGAATACTGCAGTACGGTTTACTTGATCCACAGAAGAGATCAGTTCCGCGGCAGTGATGCGGACGTTGCAAAGGTTAAGGGTAAGGAGAATATTAAGTTTGTACTGAATTCCACAGTGGAGGGACTTAAAGGGGACAAGACCCTTTCGGCCGTTACCGTAAAGAATAAGCTTACGGGAGAGCAGAGCGACATCGAGGTTCAGGGGATCTTTGTGGCCATTGGGCAGGAGCCGGAAAATAAGGGCTTTGAAAACGTGGCCGAGCTTGACGGAAAGGGCTATGTGCTTTCCGGAGAAAGCTGTACCACAAAAACTCCGGGTGTTTTTACTGCAGGAGACTGCAGGACGAAGGAGGTCAGGCAGCTTACCACAGCGGTTGCGGACGGTGCGGTTGCAGCGCTTGCGGCCTGCAGCGGATTGCTGTATTGAAAACATATGAGTCTTTTGGTAAAATGGATTGGTTGTCCGTTCAGTGCTAAGGAGCTGCGCATAAATAGCTTTTCATTTGTGCCGGGATCCTAAGAGAGGCAAAGCATAATAGCATGAGTATTATTGAGAAGATCTTCGGTACCCACAGCGAAAGGGAATTAAAGAAGATACAGCCTATGGTGGATGCGGTATTGGCATTCCATGATAAGATCGCGGCTATGAGTGATGAAGAACTGAAGGCTCAGACCGTGAAATTCAGAAGTATGCTGGAAGAGGGAAAGACCCTTGACGATATCCTTCCGGAGGCCTATGCCACCGTAAGAGAGGCCGGAAAGCGTGTCCTCGGGATGGAGCATTTCCCGGTGCAGATCATAGGAGGGATCATACTCCATCAGGGTCGTATTGCCGAAATGAGAACCGGTGAAGGAAAGACCCTGGTGGCAACATTGCCTTCATATCTTAACGGCCTGGAGGGCAAGGGTGTATTCGTGGTTACTGTAAACGACTATCTGGCCAAGCGTGATGCGGAGCAGATGGGACAGATCCATGAGTTTCTGGGTCTGACCGTGGGTCTTATTCAGAACGGTATGACAAGTGCGGAGAGGCAGAAGGCTTACGCCTGCGATATTACCTATGTCACGAATAACGAGCTGGGCTTTGATTACCTTAGGGACAATATGGCTATCTACAAGAATCAGCTTGTTCTCCGTAATCTCCACTATGCGATAATCGACGAGGTGGATTCCATCCTTATAGATGAAGCCCGTACACCGCTTATCATTTCGGGACAGAGCGGCAAATCCACAAAGATGTATGAAGCCTGTGAGATACTGGCGCATCAGATGCAGCGCGGCGAAGCCAGCAGTACCGAGCTTTCGAAGATGGACGCCATAATGGGTGTTGAGATCGAAGAGACCGGGGACTTCATCGTCAATGAAAAGGATAAGATAGTCAATTTGACGGAGCAGGGTGTTAAAAAGGTTGAGCAGTTTTTCCATCTTGAGAATCTGGCCGACCCCGAAAATCTGGAAATACAGCACTGTATCATCCTTGCGCTCCGTGCCAATAACCTGATGGCAAGGGATAAGGACTATGTGGTAAAGGATGACCAGATCCTTATAGTCGATGAATTTACCGGACGTATCATGCCGGGCAGACGCTATTCGGACGGACTCCATCAGGCTATAGAGGCAAAGGAGCATGTGAAGGTGAAAAGGGAGAGTAAGACCCTTGCTACCATTACCTTCCAGAACTTCTTCAATAAATTTGACAAAAAGTCCGGAATGACCGGTACAGCCCTTACGGAAGAACGGGAATTCCGTGAGATATACAGTATGGACGTTATCACCATACCAACAAACCGTCCTGTTCAGAGGAAGGATCTTCAGGATGCCGTATTCAAGACGAGAAGAGAGAAGCTGAATGCCATCTGCGATGTGATCGAAGAGGTACACGCTACCGGCCAGCCGATCCTTGTGGGAACTATTACGATAGAGGCCTCGGAGGAGCTTTCGAAGCTTCTAGGGAAGAGAGGCATAAAGCATAACGTGCTGAATGCGAAGTTCCACGAGATGGAAGCAGAGATCGTCTCCCATGCGGGAGAGCATTCTGCAGTGACCATAGCCACAAACATGGCCGGGCGTGGTACGGATATCAAGCTGGATGACGAGTCAAAGGCCGCCGGAGGTCTTATGATCATAGGTACGGAGCGGCATGAGTCCAGGCGTATCGACAATCAGCTCCGTGGACGTTCCGGTCGTCAGGGGGATCCGGGTGTTTCCAGATTCTATATCTCCCTGGAGGACGATCTTATGAGGCTCTTCGGTTCAGACAGGCTTATGCAGGTGTTTGAAGCGCTGAACGTTCCGGAGGGTGAACAGATAGAGCATGGCATGCTTACCAGGGCAATCGAAAAAGCCCAGATGAAGATAGAGGAGAATAACTTCGGTATCAGAAAGAACCTTCTTGATTATGACGCGGTAAATAACGACCAGAGAGAGATAATCTATGATGAGCGGCGGAAGGTCTTAGACGGCGAGAATATGAGGGATTCCATCTACGGAATGATCACGGACATTACGGAAAATGCCGTGGATATGACCATAGGTGAAGACCAGAAAACAGAGGACTGGGATCTGGAGGGATTAAATCAGCTCCTGCTGCCGGTGATACCTATGGAACGTATCAGGACACCGGATATCAGGGGCTTAACCCCCGCGGAGTTGAAGCACAACCTGAAGGAAAAGGCCGTAAAGATATACGAGGACAAGGAAGCGGAGTTCCCGCAGCCTGAGATGCTGCGTGAGATAGAGCGTGTGATCCTTCTCAAGGTTATAGACAGAAAATGGATGGATCATATCGATGATATGGAACAGCTCCGGCAGGGAATAGGCCTGCAGGCCTTCGGACAGAGGGATCCGGTTGTGGAATACAGGACTGCAGGCTTCGAAATGTTCGACCAGATGACTGCAGGTATCAAGGAGGATACCGTGCGGCTCCTGATGCATGTCCATGTTGAGGAAAAGGTTGAACGTGAGCAGGTAGCGAAGGTTACGGGTACCAATAAGGATGATTCGGTGAAGAAAGGCCCCGCAAAAAGGGCTAATAAGAAGATCTATCCGAACGATCTCTGCCCCTGCGGCAGCGGCTTGAAATATAAGAACTGTCATATGAAGACCGGAGGATTGGAGTAATAAAATGCTGGAACTTGACAACCTGAAGGTAGAGCTTGAGGGCTACAGGACACCATTAAAGGATCTGTATAAGTCCCTTGACCTTGAGAATAAGGAAAACCGCATAATTGAGCTTAACCGGAAGATGGAGGAGCCTGACTTCTGGAATGATCCCGAAAGCAGCACGAAGCAGAGTAAGGAGCTGGGGTCATTAAAGGAGGACGTAGAGACCTACAAAAAGCTTGACGGACAGTTCAGCGATATGTTTGATCTTATCGATATGGCCAATGAGGACAATGATGAAACTCTGGCAAATGAGATCAAAGAGGAGTTTATAAGCTTCAAGGAAGACTATGAGAAGATACGCTTAAAAACACTGCTGTCAGGTGAGTATGATGCGAATAACGCGATTCTGCGCTTAAATGCCGGAGCCGGAGGCACCGAGTCCTGCGACTGGTGCAGCATGCTTTTCAGGATGTACAGCAAGTGGGCAGAGTCACACGGGTTCAAGACAGAGGTTCTGGATTCTCTTGACGGTGATGAAGCGGGACTAAAAAGCTGTACCTTCCAGATAAACGGAGAGAACGCTTACGGCTATCTAAAGTCGGAGAAGGGCGTTCACCGGCTTGTCCGTATCAGTCCCTTCAATGCCCAGGGAAAGAGGCAGACCTCCTTTGTGTCGCTGGATGTTATGCCGGAAATAAGCGATGATGTGGATATAGAGATAAAGAGTGATGATATAAGGATCGATACCTACCGTTCATCGGGAGCGGGAGGACAGCATATCAACAAGACCTCCTCGGCAATAAGGATCACCCACTTCCCCACCGGAATAGTGGTGACATGCCAGAATGAGAGATCCCAGTTCCAGAATAAGGACAAGGCCATGCAGATGCTAAAGGCAAAGCTCCTTATGCTGAAGGAGGAGGAGAATGCCGACAAACTTTCAGAGATCCGCGGAGAGGTAAAGGACAACGCCTGGGGATCACAGATAAGATCCTATTTCCTGCAGCCCTACCAGCTTGTGAAGGACTTGAGGACAGGCGTGGAAGTAGCCCAGGCGGACAGTGTACTGAACGGAAACCTGGATCCCTTCATAAACGGCTATCTGGTATGGATCGCGAAAGGCGGAATGTAAAGGAGTAGTATGGTTAATATCGCAGTTCTCGGATACGGGACGGTGGGAAGCGGAGTAGTCAGGGTTCTTACCGAAAACAGTAAGAAGATAGACAAAAAGGCCGGAACACCTGTAAGAGTAAAGTATGTTCTGGATCTCAGGGATTTCCCCGGGGATCCGGTGCAGGAAAAAATAGTACATGATTTCGGTGTTATCCTGAATGACCCCGAGGTAAAGATAGTAGTCGAGGTAATGGGAGGCTTAAAGCCTGCATACGAATTTACAAAGGCTGCCCTGGAGGCGGGAAAAAGCGTATGTACCTCGAATAAGGAGCTGGTTGCGGAGCACGGTGCGGAATTACTGGATCTTGCCAGGGAGAAAAACGTAAATTATCTTTTTGAGGCAAGCTGCGGCGGAGGCATACCGGTCATTAGAGCGATAAACAGCTCACTTACTGCAGAGGACATAGATGAGGTTTCCGGAATATTAAACGGAACCACAAATTATATCCTGAGTGAGATGAGCGAAAAGGGATCGGACTTTGATGCTGCCCTGAAGGAAGCGCAGGAGCTCGGATACGCAGAAAGAAATCCCGAGGCTGACGTGGAGGGGCATGATGCCTGCAGGAAGATTGCTATCCTTTCATCCCTTGCCTTCGGTCATACCATTAAATATCAGAATATTCATACAGAGGGCATTACAAAGATAAGCCATGCAGATATGGTTTTTGCCCGTGAAGCGGATATGGCGGTGAAGCTCCTTGCCAGTGCATACAAGGTTTCCGATCAAAAGGGAGGGAAGAACTATTTTGCCCTTGTTGCACCTTTTTTGATTGGAAACGGTCATCCCTTATTTAATGTGAACGGTGTGTTTAATGCCGTATATATTCATGGAAATATGCTGGGAGATTCAATGTTTTACGGGAGCGGCGCCGGAAGTCTCCCCACTGCCAGTGCGGTGGTTGGCGATGTGATCGATGCAGTAAAGCATCTTTCGAGAACCCTGTTTGTTTTCTGGGATTCAGAGGAGCTTACGCTTTCGGATAACGGCAGCGCTAAGAGAGCCTTCTTTATAAGGATCCCGAAGGAAAGGTTAAGTGATGCAAAGACCCGCTTTGGTGCAAAGACAGAGCTCTTAAGCTCCGAGATCCCTGATGAGGCGGCTTTGATAACCGAAGTGATGAGTGAGAACGAGTTTGAAGAGAAATTTGCTGAAGCGGGTTACGTTATCAGCAGGATAAGGATAAACAAATGAAGCTTCTAGTAAAGAAATTCGGCGGAACCAGCGTCGGAGATAAGGAAAGGATCTTAAATGTTGCCAGACGCTGCGCCGCAGACTGGCAGGCGGGAAACAATATAGTTATGGTGTTGTCCGCTATGGGGAAACAGACTGATGTGCTCATCGATCTTGCACATCAGATAAACCCGGATCCGCCTAAGAGGGAGCTGGATATGCTTCTCACAACGGGAGAGCAGACCAGTGTGGCGCTTATGTCCATGGCCTTTGCGGGAATGGGAATACCGTCGGTTTCCTTAAATGCTTTTCAGGTCTCGATGCATACCACCAGAGTTTATGGAAATGCCAGACTCAAACGTATCGATACCGACCGTATAGAGCATGAGATAGAGAGCCGGAAAATCGTTATAGTAACGGGCTTTCAGGGAGTGAATAAGTATGACGATTACACCACTCTGGGGCGCGGAGGTTCGGATACAACGGCGGTTGCCCTTGCGGCAGCGCTCCATGCCGACAGCTGTGAGATATTCACGGATGTGGACGGAGTATATACCGCGGATCCGAGGATAGTAAAGGGTGCAAGGAAGATGAAGGAGATTTCCTATGACGAAATGCTGGATCTTGCGACCCTGGGGGCAGGAGTACTCCATAACCGTTCAGTGGAGCTTGCAAAAAAATACAACGTACCTCTTATAGTACGTTCAAGTCTCAATGAATCAGAAGGAACAGTCATCAAGGAGGTGGCAAAAGTGGAAGGAATGCTGGTTTCAGGAGTTGCGGCAGACAAGAATACGACACGTATCTCCGTTCTGGGACTGGAAGACAGACCCGGTGTGGCTTTTAAGCTCTTTGACCTGATCTCAAAGAAAAACATAAATGTGGATATGATCCTTCAGTCCATAGGACGTGACGGGACAAAGGATATTTCCTTTACCGTGGGCTCCGATGACGGACAGACAGCCATTGATGCCATCAGGGAGAATCTGAAGTCACTGCATGCAAAGGATGTAAGCTTCAATGAAAATGTTTCAAAGATCTCCGTTGTGGGTGCCGGAATGATGAGCTCTCCCGGTGTTGCGGCAAAGATGTTTGAATGTCTATACAATTCGGGGATCAATATCAATATGATCTCAACCTCCGAGATCCGTGTAACGGTTCTTATTGACAGGGATGATACGGACAGGGCAATGCAGGCAGCTCACGACGCTTTCGGACTGGAGGATTGATACTCTCAGTTCCAATAATCCTGCTGATAGTATGTGTTTTCGGATCTTCCCGGCTCTGCCGCTGCACCCTGTGAGATTCCTGAAGGGTTTCCGGAAGAGGCACATATGTCCCGGTAGAAATATGCGGCTGCTGCGGTAATATTCGGATTAATCCAAAGAAAGGCCAGCCCGCAGGACAGGATCCCAAGGAGGAAGAAGCCTGCATAGCTCAGATACAGCCTGAACAGACGGAATTTATTACCCTTCATCATCCTGACAGAGCTCTTTACGAGATCCCCGGACTTCATACCGGGGTTATCAAAGTACAGGAAATAGGTCATTGATACGGAGAGTCCCACAACGATTGTCCATATAATATAAAAGACCGTTGTGATCAACAGAATGATGACTCCCGCGATAAGTGCCCCGGTACGCTCTGAAAAAACTGCGAGTACCGCAAATATCGCGGAGCCCGTCAGTATGGCGATGAGCCCCGGAAGGAGATAGAGAAATATCCACAGAAAAGCGAATACCACAGTTGCCGGATCATGGGTAAAACAGTAGAAGAGATTCGAAAAATCCGCCCTTTCACCCTTTGTCACATCAAATACCATCTTGTCCACCCCGGTATAAAACAGGGTAGAGACAATTGATATCACAAGAGAGACCGGGATGGTGATAATGCCGCTCGCAACGATCATACCGGTCAGATTCCCGATCCCGGAAATGATGCTAAGCGGGGCAGTCAGTATGTTCAAAGCAATCGTGCATAAGATATAGGCGCCGATAACGACGCCATAATTTCCTGCGAGACTCTCTCCCGCGATCTTTCTGTATTCTTTGCTGCTTTTCATTTTCTATGCGGATAATGACAGGTTCATTCCCGAAAGAAGACCGTTATCCATAGCCTTTCTGTTTTTCATATAGGGGTTTTTATCTTCATTCGGATATTCTATCTTCGTATTGGTTTCTCCGCCTGAAACAAAGGTTCTGCCGCACTCGGGGCAGATACCGGTCTTTATCCTGACAGAGGCCTGAAGAACCTTGCCGCCGCCTTCCGCCGCCTTCTTGTAGGCATTGGACACATGCTCTCCCTCATGGGCACGAACCGCACTGGGAGCAGCCTCCGGGGAAATATGGGACGCAGACTTAAACGAAACCATTTCATCGGAACCGTCCTGGTACTTTCTTTCCTTGCAGGTCTCGCATTCCGCAGGGGAGGACTTGTGTGCCCCGATGACCTTTGTGGATTCACCGGGATTTAATATGGGCTTTTTTACCTCCTCCGCACCTTCCACACCGTTAACCGGTGAACCGAAGGAACCGGCCAGGGGAGAATAATCGGAAAAGGGATTTCCGTAGAAGCCTGCACTGATTCCGTTTATCATACAAAGCCTCCTTCCTGCTGCAGAAGGTCTTTATAGACCTCGTTATAAACATCGTTAAAACTGTCAGTGAAATCCTGCATAAGAGCGGGATTCGACATAATGATATGCATCCCGTAAATGATCACTACCAGCAGAAGTATCATACTCAACGCACCCATGCAGATCCCTATCTTTGCCCTGAGGCTGATCACTCCGTCCATTCTGGACAGCAGTCCCAGAGTTATGGCGGTTGCGCCGCAGATAAAGGGTGGAAATACAAATGCAAATCCGAGAGCTGCAATAACTCCGAGTATAAGAGCAGCGGTGGCAAGACCGTTTGCACCGGCTCTGCTTATTGTATTTTCAACTCCTTCGTTCATTCTCAGCGTTCTCTTTTCATCCGATAAAAATCCAAATTTATTATACCTCAAAATGTGAAAAAACACAAATGGGGATGACACGAAGCGTTCAGGCACCGCTACCCATTGAAATAAAAGAGATTTTATGTTATGAAAGAGAAAAGGAAATAAGGGAAGAAAGCCGGGAGGAAGGCCGGGCAGAAGGCCGCGGGGAAGAACGAAAAAACAGGATGCTTCCCTTTTTCAGGGATTAATTACAGGGTACGGAGTATAAAGAGTGGACAGAATAGCGGTTTTGATCCCCGTATTTAACGAGGAATTATCAATAGCAAAGGTCATAGAGGATGCACGTTCGGCGCTTCCCGGGGCGGTGATATATGTGTACGACAATAATTCCACTGACGAAACCGTGAAGAGAGCGGAAGAAGCGGGAGCAATAGTCAGGCATGAATATATGCAGGGCAAGGGCAACGTTGTCCGGAGGATGTTCCGTGAAATAGACGCTGAGTGCTATATCCTTGTGGACGGTGATGATACCTATGATATGGGCTCTGCCGGAGAAATGGCAGATCTCGTTCTCTGTCACCAGGCGGATATGGTGGTTGGAGACCGGCTTTCATCCACTTATTTTTCCGAGAATAAGCGTCCCTTTCATAATCTCGGAAACTCGCTGGTACGCGGCAGCATAAATAAGCTTTTTCACTGTGATATCCGGGATATAATGACAGGCTTCCGGGCATTTTCATATCAGTTTGTAAAATCCTTCCCCATACTGTCAAAAGGTTTTGAGATAGAGACGGAAATGACGATTTTCGCAGTCAATAACAATATGCAGGTTGAGAATGTGGTGATAGAGTACAGGGACCGTAAGGAGGGCAGCGTATCGAAACTTAATACCTACTCCGACGGCATAAAGGTACTGCATACCATAACAAGGCTCTTCAGGGAATATCATCCCCTGAAATTTTTCAGTATTCTGTCTATTATACTTACAATACTGTCTGTGCTCTTTGTTATTCCCGTTCTTATTGATTATGCAAGGACAGGACTGGTACTCCGCTTCCCTACCCTTATTGTATGCGGCTTTGTTTTTATCGCCGCGATACAGTCATTTTTTGCGGGACTTATTCTGCAGAATATCGCCAGGAGAAACCGGATGGAAACGGAGCAGAGGATGATAGATCTCGCCGGGAGAAATAGGGAGAGGGACTAGGCAGATGCTGATCATCATACTTAACTGGGCATATATCTTTATCACCTGCTTTATAACGGGACACGCCCTTCTCTCTGCTCTGTCCCATGTTTTCAGTGAGAAGACAAAGTGGGGCCTTCTCCATATCGAGCTTTCGGGCTTTGCCTTTGTTACGGCCTATGCCGGATATTTCAGTATATTTCACGGAGTGGGAGCCGCGGCAAATGCAGGGCTTATCCTTATCTGTCTATTTCTTCTCATTATCGAAAAAAACTATTATCTAGAAAAAATCAGTGCTGTTCCCGGTTTTTTCAGTAAACGAATCAGGGTCATTGCAGCTTCGCCGCTCAGACTTATATGGCTTATACCCTTTATCCTTATCTTTCTCTTTATACTGATCCTTACCTGCTATGGCTCCTTTCACTCGGACTCGGGACTATACCACGCCCAGTCCATACGCTGGGTAGAGGAGTATGGTGTCATTAGGGGACTGGGGCTATTGCAGAACCGCTTCGGTTATAACAGCGCATTTTTCAGCGTGAGCGCGCTTTATAGCTTTGCCTTTCTGGGGCAGTCCCTCCACGGTGTGAACGGATATATGGCAGAGTTAGTCACACTTTATGCTTTTTACGGGATAAAGCAAGCTATATCCGACCGGAGCTTAGGAAAGCTGAGTAGCTTCGCTGAGCTCGCGCCCATATTTTATACGGTTATCGGGGGAACAGAGCTGATCTCTCCTACAACAGATCCTATACTTCTTTATCTCTTTTTTGCCATAGTCATATTGTGGATAAGGGAGGCTGAAGAGGATAACAGGATCATAGTCTACACCCTGCTCTGCATCATCAACGTATTCCTTGTTTCAGTCAAATTATCCGTTGGAGTTCTGGTACTGCTTGTGATCCAGCCTGCGGTCAGTCTGATAAGGGGAAAAAGGGTAAAGGAGATAACAGTCTCCATATGTTCCGGGATAATACTGACCCTTCCCTACTTTATCCGGAATGTTCTGATCTCGGGATGGCTGATCTATCCCTTTCCGGGGATCGATCTGTTCGACCTTCCCTGGAAGATCCCCTATGAAAGTGCCCGTCATGACGCTGATGAGATCACTACCTGGGCACGATATGTGAGGGATGCTTCAAGGATCGATGAGAAGGTCTGGGAATGGGCGCCCTCCTGGTGGCAGGGACAGACAGTGCTTGACCGCTGCTTTTCGCTGGTATTTCTGACGGGATTTTTGGCCGGAGTCATCTGGTGCATCATAAGCCTTATCCGCCTCTTAATCTCCCGTGATAAAAACAGGATGCTGATCAGGATGCTGTTTCCGGAATCCGTGCTTATAGCCGGATCCCTGTTCTGGTTCTTTACGGCACCGCTTATCCGTTACGGCTACCTCTATCTCCTTCTGCTGCCCCTTATAACTGCAGGATGTATTTATAATTCCGGAAGAACGGCAGGAAGAGCGGAAAGAGTATTAACCTGTATCATTCCGGCTCTGTTTATCGTTATGATGCTTTTGCCCCTCAGTAATATCTTTTACCGTGACATTGCTTATATGAATAATAACCGCAGCCGTCAGTATGCGGTGTTCCAGAAGGATTACCCGGTATCTCCGGTCAAAAGCCGTGAATACTGCGGCAGTGTATTCTACTTCCCGGAGGAGCCGGGTACCCCTGTCTGGTACGCTGCCTTCCCCTCCGTCCTATACGAGGAAAACCTTGACTATATCGAGCCCATGGGGGATGAGATCAAGGACGGCTTCAGGATACGGGAGTGACCGCAGCGGAGAAGCCTCTATAAGCGATTGGAAAGATCCTTCGCTGGCGCTCAGGATGACCGTAGTGCAGCGAACCCCCTCCGCGTACCGGCCAGGTAGTGCCGAGAGCCGGAAGACTGTTTTCCGAGCAATCAGCACGTCCCGCTTAGCGAATCCGAGGCTTATAAATTTTGCGAGTGCGAAGGCCGGGCTTGCGTTGGAATAAGGTTTGTTAATCAAAGTGTAAATACGCAAGACCGGAACAGCGCCGAGCAAAATTTTGTAATAAGACGAAGGATGAGCTTAGCGGGATCGTAGCGCGAGGAAAACAGTCTGTCGGCTGAGGCACGGCCGGGAAAGCCGGGACACGGCCGTGGTCAGGAAAGCCGGGGCACGGCTGTGGGGGACTGCGGCCGTGGTCAGGGAAGCCGGGGCGCGGCCGGGAAGCCGGGGCACCGGCCGGGGGCGGAGCCACGTCATTGTGGACATTATCAGAGCGCTGATGTACTATTGAAAGAGGGTAACAAAAAGGGATTATTATGCGTATCGTAAATCTTGAAAATAAAGACAGAAAAATAGTTGCGGAGGCAGGAAGCTTCAAGGTTCTTGAGTATATGAAGGATGCCAGTGTAAGCCCGGATACGGCTTCCATGGAATACTTTATGAGTGAGATGGGAGTAAGGAGACGGCAGGTCATCGCAGCACTTGACGGAACAAAGTCCATCATTACCCAGGCAGGCGCCATGCAGTGGTTTGCCGGGGATGTGCGGGCATCCACGGGGATAAAGGGAGTCGGGGGACTTGTGGGAAATCTCGTAAAGGGGGCTGTCACGAATGAATCTGCCGTGAAGCCGGAGTATGAGGGAGTGGGCTATCTTGCCCTGGAACCCACGTACAAATATATAATCCTTGTGGATATAGGAGAGTGGGGAAGCGGAATGACCATAGAGGACGGGATGTTCCTTGCCTGCGAGGATACGGTAAAAAACAGGGTCGTAGGCAGAAACACCGTGTCATCGGCACTTTTCGGAGGAGAAGGACTATTCAATCTCTCGCTTTACGGATACGGTGTTGCGGCGCTGGAAAGTAATGTTCCCTTTGAGGAGCTTATAGAGATAGAGCTTAATAATGACGAACTGAAGATAGACGGCAGTATGGCAATGTGCTGGACATCTGATTTGAAGCTCACGGTGGAACGCACTACGAGTACACTTATCGGCTCTGCCATATCCGGGGAAGGCCTGGTAAACGTATACCGGGGAACAGGAAGGGTTCTTATGAGCCCCGTAGCCCTGACGGGAAGCCTCTATGACGCAACGAACTCCATTACGGCAAAGCCGGATAAGAAAAAGAATTATCCAAAGTAAGGATCAAGGAGACAATATGCTGGGAATAATATCAAACCTAATCACACCGGTAATTATAATATCCGCTGTGATCATGCTTCTCATCATCCTGTATAATTATACGGTGCTGAAGGATCATTTCCATACCATATCCCATGCCCTGAACGGGAGGGAGATCAAAAAAACCATAGGCTCCGACGGGACAGTTACGGAGTATGAGAGAAAGACCGCCGCAGATATGGATACCATTTATTCATACGAGAATAAATATAATGGAGCGAGATCCGTATATGAAACCATATCGCAGCTGATACCGGTATTTCCTCTTATGGGGATACTGGGGACCGTGGCAGGCATAATGAAGCAGACGACGGCTATGGACAGCACGGCGATCGTAGGATCCTTAAATATTGCCTTAAGCTCCACCTTTTACGGACTTATAGCATCAATAGTCCTGAAGCTTATTATCACACTGCTTAACGGAAGGATAATCTACGACGTAGACAATATGCTTGATGCATACGATACCACCATCAGGAGCCGGGGTATCCTGAAAAGTATTAAGGACGAATGAGATGAGAAGGGACAGACACAGGAAAAACGACATTCTGATAGATCTTACATCCCTTCTGGATGTTATTTTTATCCTGCTTATGGTAGTGCTTGCAAAGCAGCAGGTTTCCGGAATCGATCTCGAAAAGAAGGAGGCCTTTGTTTCGGAGCTGCAGTCCTCGCTCGAAAGGACCGAGGCTGAGGAGCTTGATAAACTAAGGCTCTATACGGACCAGATAGATACTGCGGAGAAAACAGCCATTATATCAGTGACCGCAACCTTTAATCCCGTGGAACCAAAGCAGAGAAGCTTAAAGATACTTAAAAACGGAAATACCAGGGCGGATGAATTCAGTTTAAGCGGCGGGAACACAAAGGAGGCCTACGAGGCCTTTGAAAAAAAGATCAGGGAGTATGTCTCTTCATCAGAAGGAATGCCGGTCATCCTGTCCATAGCAGATGACGGAAGTGAGATCCTGTACAGGGATCAGAAGAAGATACAGGAAATATTCCTAAGCCTGCAGGAAGAATCTGACGATATTTACATCCGTGCCATCGCGGAAGACAGGGAGGAATGATGCCTGCAGCCATTCTGCTAACCGGATCTTTACTTATTGCTCTGGGGTTTTACGCCTTTCACAGGCTGCCGGGAGTGAAGCTGAAATATGTCAGGTTTCTTATCATCACGGGAGCCCTGATCGTTGTAACCGGTGTGCTTCTCCTTCTTTTTACCCCGGGAAAGGGTATATTAATGAGCGGAAGCAGTGCCGACAGCGGAAATGATGACGTGTCGGGCTTTGACAGCGACGGAGCCGGGGCGGAGGATCAGGATGACTATGTAATCATTGACGGCAGCAGTATCATAACAGGCGGGAGGGTGTTCAATTCCGGAGAAGAATTTTCATTATACTTAACGGAAAACGGCAGAAAGGAGGGCTACAGGCTGATAGACAGATATGCTCTGTATGAGAGCTATGAAGACGTCAGAAAGGCCCTTCTCTCTGAAAACATACCTGTCCTGTCGGAGGAAAGCGCCCAGTGAGATACCGGAAAAAATGTCTGTATTTATCAATTCTTATAGCGGTTTTTTTGATGTCCACAGGATTTGAATTCTTTCAGGACGTGGAGCTCTCCTACAAGAAACCGCTTATCGATCTTTTCGGGAACAGTTCACCGGAAAATCCTTACTTTTATCCCGCAGAAGCAAATACACTTAAAGGTACGTCCGAGGATACGGAGGAAAAGAAGGAAGCCCCAAGGGAAACAAAGGACAGACACATAGTCGGAGTCAAATATAAGACGATAACCTTAGACGGCAGAGAATGTACCATAGAGGAACTTGAAAGCTATGTAAATAAAAGGATGAATAAGGACAGTACCGTGCTGCTATGGGACAATTACGCGGAGTATCACTGCTTTGAGGCGGTACGGGAATGCCTCGGGGGCTTAAGAGAGAAGAAGAGGTTTTCGCTTATAGAAAAGGCACTGGAGGAGACCCCATGAAAAAAACGATCAAATGCCTTGCAGTGCTTTTCCTTCTCATAGCCGTCATCCTGACCGGCACAGGTTTTGTGTTTATAAATGACCCGGTGGAGCTGGATCCGGACAGGCATAAGATATACAGGGCTGTGAGCTATGAAGCCCTTGTTTCCGAAGTGCAGGGAGGTTCAAAGGATTCTGCCTGTATGGTGAACGGAAAGATAAGTGCTATCGGGAAAAGATACGACAGCTTCAGGATCACTTCGGGGGAAGGCGGGGTCTACATCAGCTGCCGTTCATCCGTGACGGAGGTAAAAAACAGGATTGCACTTTTGTCAGAGGGTGACAGCATCACAGCCTGCGGAACCTTTAGGAAAGCGCTGCTGGGAGGCGGCATAAACGCAGAGATAGATCTCATAATGGATGAGAGTGTCAGAACCGGCGGGGATACCTATATAGCCGACGACGGAACTGTTTTTGACAGCAGCTCTACCCTTGAAAGAAAAATAGTAAATCCTCTGAAAAACGGATCGGATATCATCAGCTACCGGATCCCGGCAGAGTGGGAGGAAGCAGAATATGAGCTTGACGACAAGGGGGATCATATACGGGGCTATCGCTACGGCCTTAACAGGCTGGATAAAAAAAGCATTCCCGAGAGCCTCTACGTATTTTACTTTGACTATAATAAAAACCTGGCGGACCGCTCCCAGTACGACAGAACCGGAAGGATAGAAAAGGCTCTGGTCGAAAATATACTGGGAATGGAGGATGCAGGGAAATGCCCGGAAAGCGAGAGGAAGGCTCCTTACGGGGTAAAGTACCAGTATTATGACGACAAGTACGAGCATGGTGACGATGTCTATCACGCGGAGTTTGTATTCAGGGAGAACGGGGATAAGGGACTACTTGTTCTTCTGTACATATACAGGATACCGGACAGGGTGAATGAGGTTATGTACCTTATGCGGACAACCGAGATCAAATGAGCTTGAAGTGGGATTTGCATACCACTGATCTTCAGACAATATGTGCAGTCAGATTACGCTCACTACCTTTGTTTTGTACCGAAACATCTGGACGGCGCTCCCGCGAAAAATAAGCGCTTTCGCGTCGCGCCGCCACGTTTCGGCACAAAACTGCAGTCGTTCGCTATCAATCTGTCGTGCACATATTGCCTGAAGATCAGATACAGGCAGTCACTGCAGCATGAAAAGATTCTTCGGGCTACGCCCTCAGAATGACATAGGAGAAGGATGCCCCTGATTTTTCAAAGGTGATCTGTTACAAAAGAGGAGAGGTGTATGAAAAAGAGATCCATGGATTATCTGAAGCTTCTTTCGGAAAAGTTTCCCACTGCCAGAAAGGCAGGAGCGGAGATCCTGAATTTAAGCGCCATCTGCGCCCTGCCTAAGGGAACGGAATACTTCTTTTCGGATATTCACGGAGAGTATGAGAGCTTCGGGCATCTCCTCCGGAGTTCGTCAGGTATCATCAGAGCCAAGATAGAAGAGACCTTCGGTAATCTTATGACCGAGGAGGATCAGCTTTCCCTGGCGAACCTGATCTATTATCCGAAAAGGGTTCTGTCCGAAAACAGACACTCCGGGAAAATGACGGATGAGTGGATAAAGGTGACCATAAACCGGCTGACCGAGATATGCCGGGTGGTAAGCTCCAAATATACGAGATCAAAGGTGAGGAAGAAGGTTCCATCGGATTACGCTTATGCGATCGACGAGCTCCTGCACCTTGATCCCAATGACTTTGATAAGAAGCAGTATTACCAGGAAATACTGAATGCCATAGTCGGGACAAAGGGAGGGGAGGAATTCATCATCGCCCTTTGCCAGCTTATAAGGAATCTTACCATAGACAGTCTCCACATAATCGGGGATATTTTTGACAGGGGGCCAAGGGCTGATCTTGTAATGGAAGAACTTATGAATTTCCATGATGTGGATATTGAGTGGGGAAATCATGACATAAGCTGGATGGGAGCAGTCTGCGGGAATACGGCTCTTATAGCAAATGTGCTCCGCATTGCCACAAGCTACAATTCCTTTGATGTCCTGGAGGACGGCTACGGAATAAACCTAAGGCCCTTAAGCATGTTTGCAGCCGATGTCTACAAAGATGATCCCTGCAAGGAGTTTTTTCCGCATATACTGGACCAGAATGAATTTGATTCGGTGGATCCCGCACTGGCAGCGAAGATGTGCAAGGCAATAAGCATTATCCAGCTGAAGCTTGAAGGACAGCTGATAAAGAGGCATCCGGAATACGGCCTTTCTGACCGGCTTATGCTGGAAAAGATCGACTATGAAAAGGGCAGCGTGGAGATAGAGGGGCGTGAATACAAGCTAAAGGATAAGCGCTTTGAAACCGTGGATCCGAAGGATCCCTACCGTCTTCACCCCGGTGAGGAGCAGCTGATGGAAACCCTGAAGGCGAGCTTCAGGCATTCCTCGCTTTTAAGAAAGCATATCGGCTTCCTCTATTCCAACGGAAGTATCTATAAGATATGCAACGGGAATCTTCTATATCACGGCTGCATACCAATGAATGACAAGGGGGAATTCCTGAGCCTGAAAACAAAGGACGGAGTCTTTGCGGGAAGGGGGCTTATGGACTACCTTAACGGGAAGATAAGGGATGCATACTTCCTGGATGAAACCGAGGATCCCGAAAGAAAGGCAGATGCCGTGGATCTGATGTGGTATCTCTGGGGAGGCCCCGTATCCCCGCTTTTCGGAAAGGACAAGATAACGACCTTTGAGAGAGCCTTTGTGGATCCCGGTTCGAATGAAGGCGATCCCAGGAAGGAAAGCTATAATCCGTATTATGGATTTTCAAAGGATGAAAGGTACGTGGATATGATACTTGAGGACTTCGGGCTTTCCGGGGGAGCCGCCCATCACATAATAAACGGTCATGTTCCGGTACAGGTATCAAGAGGGGAAACGCCGGTTCATGCCAATGGAAAGCTCTATATTATTGACGGAGGGATTTCAAAGGCGTATCATGCAAAAACCGGGATAGCCGGTTACACGCTTATCTTTAATTCCCACAGGCTTGCGCTGGCTGAGCATATGCCATATACGCCGGGGGAGGAGAACACTCCGAAGATACGCGAGGTGGAACGTATGAGGGAGAGGATAAGGGTTAAAGATACCGATATCGGTGAGAAGCTCACGGAGGAGATAGAGGATCTTAGACAGCTGCTGCAGGCATATCACACCGGGCTTTTAAAAGAAAAGAGGTAAAGATCCTTCGGGCTGAAGCCCTCAGGATGACAGGAAAGGCTGAAGCCCTCAGGATGACAGGAAAGGCAGAAGCCCTCAGGATGACAGAAAGGCTGAAGCCCTCAGGATTGTATTTATTTAAGGAGGCACTGAAATGGCACTTTTAATTATTTTAGCTATCATTGTTTTACTCTTGGTATTTAATATCAAGATAGTACCCCAGGCTCACGCTTACATAATAGAGCGTCTGGGAAAGTACCACAGCACTCTGGGAGCGGGACTCCATGTCCTTATCCCTTTTATAGACAGGATAGCAAGGAAGGTCACATTAAAGGAGCAGGTTGCGGATTTTGCACCCCAGCCCGTTATCACAAAGGATAATGTTACTATGATGATAGATTCCGTTGTGTATTTTATGATACGGGATCCCAAGGCCTATACCTACGGTGTTGAGAATGCGATCATGGCTATGGAGAACCTTACAGCCACCACACTCCGTAATATCATAGGTGATATGACACTCGATGACACCCTTACATCCAGGGAGACCATAAATTCCAAGATGCTGACCGCTATCGACGAAGCTACGGATCCCTGGGGCATCAAGGTTAACCGTGTGGAATTAAAGAATATCACTCCTCCCAAGGCCATACAGGAAGCCATGGAGAAGCAGATGAAGGCCGAGCGTGAGAAGAGAGCCGTCATCCTTACTGCAGAAGGTGAGAAGCAGTCAATGATCCTTACGGCAGAGGGAAATAAGGAATCAGCGGTACTTGAAGCGGAGGCAAAGAAGATGGCCACCATCCTTGCAGCCGAGGCCGAAAGGGAAAAGGAGATAAAGGAAGCGGAAGGTAAAGCGGAGGCCATAAGGAGCATACAGCAGGCAAATGCTGATGGTATAAGGATGATAAGAGAGGCCGGAGCAGACGAGTCCGTTATAAAGATAAAGTCTCTCGAAGCCTTTGAGAAGGCCGCTGACGGACAGGCTACCAAGATCATAATCCCAAGTGAGATCCAGAAGGTGGCAGGTCTTGCAACGGGACTTAAGGAGATGTTAAGGTGATCCCGGAGATAGTAAGCGAGATTTTGGGCTATCTGGAATTAGGCGTCGGAGATATCATAGGGGCGGTCTTCTGGATAGTGGTAATAGCTTTTCTGGTCGGCAGGGCCGCTAATGTCAAAAAGACCCGTCCGCAGAAGGGAACGGGGCACTCCACCACCATCAACGGAATGTCCGGGTCATCTGCGCCCCGGACGGCTCCGGCACGCCCCGGCAACAGAAAAACCGTGGCGAGCGACGGACATACGATCCCGAAGTCAAAGGATATTACCTGCGAGGGACAGTACGGGCATGACCATGGTGAAAGGGTTCCGCGCTTCATTGTCCACGAGGAACCGACTTTAGGGTACTGCAACCTGAACGGGAAGATCGTAGCCCTCAAGGACTGCTGGAAGTATTGAGAATAGCTGCCGCGGCACTTATATCCGCCATTTCAGATTCATCGGCAAATTTATCGAAGATATCCTGCTTTTCCTTAAGCATCCGCAGGATATCTTCGTCTATTGTATCATCGGAAATCATCCTGTAGACCAGAACAGAATTTAACTGACCCATTCTGTATGCACGGGAAATTGCCTGTGTTTCAAGGGAGGGCTTTATCTGCGGCTCGCAGAGGATAACAACGCTTGCAGCCTGGATATTTAAGCCCGTTCCTCCAGCGATTATCTGGGAAATAAGGACGGCTCCGGCTTCCCTTTTAGAGAAGTCGTCAAGTATTTCCTGGCGCCTTGCTGCCGAAAGGGAACCGTCTATGATATCGGTGCTCCTTTCAGCCAGGGCTTCCTTAACCCTAAGGAGGGTATTTTTGAAGTATGAGAATACTATGGTCTTCCTGCCCTGGGAAGCAGCTGTTTCACAGATCTCGAGGATACGCTTTAATTTTGAGGAGCTTTCCGGCGCTACATTCTTGAAGGATACCTGGCGCATTCCCATAAAGTCATCTTTATCCCGGTCAAGTTTGTAGGCCGCCATTTCTTCGGAGCCGACGGGACAGATCTCATCCTTTTCTATGAGCTCCGGAAGCTCTTTTAATACATCCTCCCTGGTACGCCTGAGATACACGGGAGCAATCTTTTTCCTGAAGAGATCGCCGGACCAGCTGTCCTCCGTCAGGCTTATCTTTTTCTGGATTTCAGTGTTGATCATCCCGATCAGGTTCTTCATTTCATCGATACGGTTTTCAAGAGGTGTGCCGGACATCAGAAGGATCCTTACTGAATGTGTAAGTATCTCTCTTGCCGAAACGGTTCTTTTGGCTTCGGGGTTTTTGATATAATGAGCTTCGTCCACCACCGTCATATGGGAAAGGAAGCTGTCCGGAAGGATATCCCTGAATTTCGGCAGGGCTTCGTAATTCACTACTGCGATTCCGCCCTTGGATGACCATTCGAGGGCATTCTCCGCCGCAGCTTCATCACGGATAAGAAGCGGTTTAAGGGAGGTAAAGGTGCCGATCTCACGAACCCAGTTTATAAGGACGCTGGCGGGGCAGATCACGATAAAGTGATCCTCGCCCCGGTTAAAAAGATCCTGGATTGCAGCCAGAGCCTGGACGGTCTTCCCGAGTCCCATCTCATCCCCGAGAAGGGTCTTTTCCTGAAACAGGGCGTATTTCGTACCGAAGGTCTGATATGAGCGGAGAGCTGTCCTGAAACCGTCGAGGTGCAGCTCGTATGCTTCGATCTCCTCTGCCAGCTCCTCGGGCACATCACTTTTTATCCTGTCATGGATCTCTGTCAGCTCCTTAAAGTCAGCATTTTTTTCCGCTAATTCATCAAGGGCCGCATAGTAAAACGCCGAGCGGCTTAAAAAGTCCTGCCAGGCCGTTTCCGGCTTGACATTCAGTACAGTATCATGATCGGTGATAAGGCGGTCTGCCTCGGCGGGAAAGCTTCCGGAAAGAAGGGCATCGATCCTTTCTTCGCCGCTTATTACCCTGCTTTTCTTTTCCTTACCGGAGAAAAGCCAGAAAAAGCTGTTGCCGATAAGGGAAGCCTCCTTTGCCGCTTCCTCTATGGGACGGTGCTTATCGCTGTAGAGTTTTGCCGAGTTCTTCCTTATCTCTGCCGTATGGATCAACCTGAAAAGGGAGGATACGGTATTAAGGGCAGCGGGGCTCTTCTTATCCGCGGAAAGCCTGATCTTTGAGTTTTTTATTACAGTTTCCGCTATTTTTTCTATGGTTTTCTTTATGGTGACCGCGCTGCCGCTTCCGACTCCCTTTATGCTGTCTATCTCGGAAAGACTTAAATTCATAAGCTCAGCGATATTTGAGAAGCCTGCATTTGTAAGGGCAGAAACACGTATTCCCTGTTTCTCTGCATTTATGGCACTGACGGGAGTCTCCCTTAAGGTGTCAAGGGAATATTCACGGCGGAGGTCATCAAGGGACTTAAGGGCATTTTCCGAAAGCTCTTTCTCCGACTCTATTATCCTCTTTAATGCACTGTCTCTTGAAAGAAGGGCATTCTTTTTGCTTTTCAGGCTTCTGAAATCCGGTTTTTTCAATGTTTTATTCCTCTTTTGGATTGTGTTATCATTATTGCTGTCCGGGTATTTCATTACGGATCCTTTGACCCGGATTGTATCACAGATAACGGGCTTGATGCTATATGTCAGCCTGATGAGCGCAAATGGCGTTAAGTAAGTGTCATTATGAGCGAAGCGAAGAATCTCTTATAGCTGGAGGAAAGATCCTTCGCTGACGCTCAGGATGACAAGAAACTTAACTTAATGCCATTGGAGGAGCGCTAATGGCGTTAAGTAAGTGTCATTCTGAGCGAAGCGAAGAATCTTAATGATAAACTATAAAAGGAAATATCAATGAAAAAGATAGAAAACGTAAACATAATCGGCATGGGAGCTCTGGGGCTCACCTTTGGGAAGATCATAGCGGATCACATAGGCTATGACAGGGTCACCTTCATAATGGATAAGGAAAGGTATGAGCGCTGCAGGGACGCGGAATACAGGGTTAATGGGGAAAGAGTGAATTTCAGGATCGCTCTTCCGGAGAACGCCTTTACTGCGGATCTTATAATAGTTGCGGTAAAGTATAATGATCTTCAGTCCGCCCTTGATACTATGGAAACCTCAGTGGGAAAGAACAGCACCATAATCTCCCTTATGAACGGGATAAACAGTGAGGAAATAATAGGGGAGAGATACGGGGAGGACAGGATCATATATTCCGTTGCCCAGGGAATGGATACCATGCACTTCGGATCAAAGGTGGATTATACAAAGCCCGGGGAGATAATAATAGGCGTTACAAGGAGGGATATGAACGAGGTTCTGAACAAGGTTGCAGACTTCTTCAGTGAAGCAAAGGTGCCCTATAGAACGGAGAAGGACATACTCCACAGAATGTGGGGGAAGTTTATGCTGAACGTAGGTGCAAACCAGACCTCAATGGTATTCGGAACGGGATACGGGGGCTTATTAAGGGACGGAAGTGAAGCCCGGATGGTTATGATAAGCGCTATGAGAGAGGTGATACTGGTAGCAGGATGCGAAAGGGTCATTTTGACCGAGGACGACCTCCTTTATTATCTTGGACTGCTGGAGGATATGGATCCCAATGCCTGCCCGTCAATGGCTCAGGACAGGCTGAACAGGAAGAAATCGGAGGTGGAGATGTTTGCGGGAGTGGTGATGGATCTCGGGGTAAAATGGGGAATACCGGTTCCTGCAAATGAATTCCTTTACGACAGGGTGAAGAAAATAGAAAGTAGCTATTGATGCGTATTTGTGGTATAGTAGGGGAGTTAAGTTTATACGGGAGGCATAGGAAATGGGGTTACTTTCGATACGTGTAAAGCTTATACTGCTTTGTGTGATCGGGGTGTTGAGTACGCTGACCCTGGTCATTATGGATGTCGGGAATATTTCCGACGGGATCTCCATAACCACGGGCATTGTTCTGATGCTGTTTCAGATACTGGTTGCAGTCTATATCACAGCCAATATCGGCAGGGCAATGAAGATAAGTATTGACTATATTGAGAGGATGTCTACGGGGAATTTCACCCAGGATCTTCCCGACGAGCTGAAGGACAGACAGGACGATTTCGGAAATCTGGGGGACAGCCTGAAGGAAATGAAGCTTTCCGTCGGAGCACTTATAGGTGCGGTAAAGGGACAGGCCGATGATATTGAGGAGGCTGTTGAAAGCATCAATGAAAGTGTGGGAGAGCTGAATCTGAGCATAGAGGATGTGGCAATGTCCGTAGGCGCCCTTGCGTCGGGCATGGATGAAACGGCAGCCTCGGCATCGGAAATAAAGGAAACCTCGGAGCTTATTAAGGTATCCACAGAGGATATGGCAAAAAGAGCCGAGGACGGAGCAAATGAGGTAAAGGCAATATCCGACCGTTCCACAAAGACCGCTGAGGAAACAAGCAGGAGACAGAGAAATGTGAAGGCCTTAAGCGATGAGATAAGCGGCAGGCTCTCGAAGGCTCTGGAGGATGCAAAGGTCGTTAAGGAAATAGATGTGCTTACGGAATCCATAATGGCCATAACTAACGAGACCAACCTGCTGGCTCTTAATGCTGCCATAGAGGCTGCCAGTGCCGGAGAAGCGGGACGGGGCTTTGCGGTTGTTGCCGATGAGATAAGGAGCCTTGCGGAACAGAGCAAGGAAACGGTTGTGAAGATTCAGAATGTGACCCAGGCGGTTACGGGATCTGTAGGCAATCTGTCCGAGGATTCAGGCAAGCTTCTCAATTTCGTGGAGACCGACGTTGCGGAAATGCTGGAGGATTTCAGCGCTACCACGGAACAGTACGGGAAAGACGTGCAGTATATGGATTCCCTTGTTTCAGGTTTCGCCGATACGGCTTCGGAGCTTAATCAGCAGATAATGGGGATACTAAACAGCATTGACGGTATCAGCGATGCTTCCCAGGCAGGAGCGGAAAGTACGAATATGATCGCACAGAGTACGGACAATATCAGGGAGAAGTCCGCGCTTGTGGTGAAGGAAGCGGAAAAGACCAGAGATACGGTAGAGATACTGGACTATGAAGTGTCCAAAATTGCAGTGCTGTGATCAATCGCGGGCAATGATAGATTATTGATTTTCATCAGAAAATCAATAATCGTACCTGACCAGCCGAGCGGCTTGCCGGTCGGCGTGTCTGGCGAAGCCGGATTCCTGCGGACAATTACCGATTTCGTCCGCAGGAAGTCATGCGTAATTGAATGGCACTGAGCGAAGCACCTGTCATTCTGAGCGAAGCACCTGTCATTCTGAGCGAAGCGCCTGTCATTCTGAGCGAAGCGAAGAATCTTAAAGATCCTTCGTCGCTGCGCTCCTCAGGATGACAAAGGGGCTAAAGCGCGCAGGATGACAAAGGGGCTAAAGCGCGCAGGATGACAAAGGGGCTAAAGCACGCAGGATGACAAAGGGGCAGAAGTCCTCAGGATTTGACGTCAGTCCGAAGGACTGATGTCACGGCGACATCTTTGAGCGATAGCGAAAAGATGTTGGTTTAATGGATGAAAGATGAACAAGTTAGAGATTTCAGAAATAAGAAAGCAGTTTACCATAGACAGATACACTATTGATAATATCTGCATCTGTTACGTGGGAAGTGAAAAGGAAAAGAAGCTCATTACACGGGATGCATTCGGTTCCCTTCCCGAGGAGGAGATGCATAAGTATCTGAAGTTCTTCAAGAAAGCGCTATCGGGGACTGTGGGGAAAAACCTTATAAATCTGGATTTTCCTCTTTCAGAGGAAATGCAGGATGGGAAGCAGGAGCTTCTCCTGAAGCTACGGGACAGCAGACTTGATGATGATGCTGTCCTTGAAAGTTTTTATGACAGGGTCATCGAAAATTATGAAGCCCCTGACAAGTACTGCATAATAGTTATGCATGCCGTCTATGATATTCCCGGAAAATCCAGGAATGAAGAGCTTATGGATGATCTTTCCGACAATGTCTATGACTTTATCCTTACTCTTATAAGTCCCGTGGAGCTTAGGGACGGGGAGCTTGGATATGATCCGGAGAATAACAGGATAGGGGAGCTTACACGGGAGTGGGTGCTTCATGACCCTGACAAGGCTTTTCTTTTCCCTGCCTTTAATGACAGAACCTCCGACATCCATTCGGTTCTCTATTATTCAAAAAAGTGTGAGGAGCTGCAGCCGGACTTCATAGGTTCGATGTTCGGAGCCGACCCGCCCCTTACGGCCGGGGATCAGAAGGATGTCTTTAATATGCTGGTATCCTCTGTCTGTGCCGAGGAGGGAGATGTGGAGGTTATGAAGAATATACACGACTCCCTTACGGATATGATTGAGGAGAATAAGGATAATCCCGAGCCTCTCATTATCGGAAAGAGTGAGGTGAAAAAGATTCTTTCGGAAAGCGGGGTATCCGGGGAGAAGCTAAAGGATTTTGACACTCATTTCGATGATATCGCAGGGGATGATGCGGATATCGTGGTATCGAACCTTCCGGGAGTAAAGAAATTCAATATTTCGACACCGGATATAGACATACGGGTGAATGCAGACTTTGTTGACAGGGTTGAAGCGAGATTCGTTGACGGAAGGCAGTGCATAGTGATCGCTGTGGATGACCATGTCAAGGTTAACGGAGTAGACGTAAGAACCCTGCTTCCCGGCGGCAGGGATCAGGGAGCAGGCACTTTATGAGGATAGGAAAGGGTTATGACGTACATAGGCTTGTTCCGGGCAGAGACCTGATAATAGGAGGGGTGAAGATACCTTATGAGAAGGGTCTTCTCGGACATTCGGATGCGGATGTTCTGACTCATGCCATAATGGATGCGCTTCTCGGTGCTGCGGCCCTTGGAGACATAGGACAGCACTTCCCCGACAGCTCCGATGAATTCAAGGATGCGGATTCGGTGGAGCTCTTAAAAAGGGTGGGAGAGCTTATCGCGGAAGAAAGATATTTTGTCGGAAATATAGATGCCATAATCATCGCGGAAAAGCCGAAGATGCGCCCATATATAGACAGGATGACCGATATCATCTCTGAAGCCCTGGAGCTTGACAGGGACCAGGTAAATATCAAGGCCACAACAGAGGAAGGTCTCGGTTTCACCGGAGAAGGAAAGGGAATTGCCGCCGAAGCGGTCTGCACACTTATGAGAGCAACGGAAATGGTGATGAATAATGGGTGCTGCGCGACTTGTGAAAAAAGACATTAATCTGATAAAGAACTATATAGAGGACGAAATAAGGGTCGTCCGGGAGAGGGATCCTGCCATACACAATAAATGGGAGGTTTTTCTCTATTCCAGCTTCTGGGCGGTGCTGATGTACAGGATAGCCCACAGATTTTATCTTAAAAAGCACTACTTTACTGCGAGGCTCATCTCACAGATAGCCCGTGACAGGACGGGTATAGAGATACATCCCGGAGCGGAGATCGGAAAGGGCTTCTTCATTGATCACGGCTCGGGTGTTGTGGTTGGTGAGACCACAGTGATTGGAAATAATGTTACCCTGTACCAGGGAGTTACCCTGGGAGGAACCGGTAAGGAAAAGGGCAAGCGCCATCCGACATTAAAGGATAATGTGATGGTGTCAGTCGGGGCCAAGGTCCTCGGCTCATTCACCATAGGAGAGAATACGAAGATCGGGGCCGGCTCTGTTGTCTTAAATGAGATACCCGCGAACTGTACCGTGGTCGGGGTTCCCGGAAAGATCGTAAAACGCGGAGACGCGGAGATGCCGAGAAAGACCATGGATCAGGTGCATCTTCCGGATCCCATACAGGATGATATCAATACATTAAAGCACGCCGATACCGAGATCACAAACCAGCTTCTTTCACTGAAGGATACGGTAAAGGAACTTAAAAGGGAAATTGAGAAGGGAAAAATAAAGGACAGCTCCAATGAGGATATTTAATACACTTACGAGAAGAAAAGAGGAATTTAAGCCCATAAAGGAAGGGACCCTGTCTATGTATGTCTGCGGCCCTACGGTCTATAACCTTATTCACATAGGCAATGCAAGGCCGATGATAGTATTTGATACCTTCAGGCGCTATATGACCCACAGGGGCTATGATGTAAACTATGTATCCAACTTTACGGATGTGGATGACAAGATCATAGCAAAGGCAAATGAAGAGGGCGTAAGCTCGGATGAGATATCCGAAAGGTATATAGCGGAGTGTAAAAAGGATATGGAGGGTCTGAATGTCCTGCCTGCAACGGTTCATCCCAGAGCAACCCGGGAGATCGAGGGTATGATAGAGCTCATATCGGATCTTATTGAAAAGGGCTATGCCTATAAGGCCGGGGACGGAACGGTATACTTCAGGACCAGAAAGTCAGAGGGCTACGGCAAGCTTTCCCATAAAAACATTGAAGACCTGGAGGCAGGCCACGGGAGAGAGATAAAGGTTAAAGGTGATGATGGCAAGGAGGACTATCTTGACTTTGTTCTCTGGAAGCCGAAAAAGGAGGGAGAACCCTTCTGGCCTTCACCCTGGTGTGACGGGAGACCCGGATGGCACACGGAATGCTGTGTGATGGCGAAGAAGTATCTGGGAGCCACCATAGATATTCACGCAGGGGGAGAGGATTTAATTTTCCCCCACCATGAAAACGAGATAGCCCAGTCGGAGGCTGCAAACGGAGTTCCCTTTGCCAATTACTGGATGCATAACGGATTCCTGAATATCGACGGGGAGAAGATGAGTAAGTCCCTCAATAATTTCTTCACGGTAAGGGATATTTCCGAAAAATACGATCTGCAGGTTTTGCGCTTCTTTATGCTCTCCGCTCATTACAGGAGTCCCCTTAATTTTTCTGCGGAGCTAATGGAGGCCGCAAAGGCGGGGCTTGAAAGGATAAAGACTGCGGCATCAAAGCTTGACTTTCTTCTTAAGGATGCGTCCGGGGGAGAGGCATCCGAAGAACAGATCAGGGAAATAAAGGAATATACCCGTCGTTTTGATGAGGCTATGGATGATGATTTAAATACCGCCGATGCGGTGTCGGTTGTATTTGAGCTTGTGAAGTACATAAATACAACGGCAGATGAGAATAGTCCGAAGGGATACCTTACGGCACTTAAGGAGGAGCTCTTAAGCCTTGCAGAGGTTCTCGGTCTCATTGTCGAGGAAAAGGAAGAGCTCCTTGACGCGGACATTGAGGCTCTTATCAATGAAAGACAGGAAGCCAGAAAGAGTAAAAATTTTGGGCGTGCGGACGAGATAAGAGATGAGCTTCTTAAAAAGGGAATAATCCTGGAGGATACGAGACAGGGCGTTAAATGGAAGAGAAAAGACTGAGGACATATTCCCCTCTGACCCTTGCCTTTTTAGGAGACGCGGTATGTACGCTTTTCATGAGAGATTACGTGGTCAGAAAGGGGAATATGAGCGTTAATAAGCTCCATAAGAAAACCGTGGGTCTGGTCTCCGCAAATGCCCAGGATAAGGCGATATCCGCCATCATCGGGGAGGAAGGCTTAAGCCCCGAGGAGCTTGAAATATTCAGAAGAGGCGAAAATGCACAGACCGAGACTCATGCAAAAAACGCCAGTGCAGCAGTGTATCACAGGGCTACGGGCTTTGAGTGCCTTCTCGGCTGGCTTTACCTTCAGGATAAGCATGAGAGGATAGAGGAGCTCTTAAAGAGAGCCATAGAGATAGACGAAGAGGAATGAGATACGAGGAATCGGTAATCGAGGGCAGGAATGAGGTCATAGAGGCATTCCGCTCCGGAAAGACAATTGACAGGCTTTTCATCCTGGACGGAGCGGCAGACGGTCCCATACAGACAGTGAAGCGTGAAGCGAGGAAGCAGGGGGTCAGGATCGACTTCGTAGACAGGAAGAGGCTTGATGAGATCTCCGTTACAGGAAAGCATCAGGGGGTTATTGCCTATGCTGCAGCTTATAAGTATTCTGAGGTTTCGGATATACTGAGGCTCGCAGAGGAGAGGCAGGAGGATCCCTTTATTTTTATCCTTGACAATATAGTGGATCCCCACAATCTGGGAGCCATCATAAGATCTGCAAATATGGCGGGAGCCCATGGAGTCATAATCCCGAAAAACAGGGCAGTGGGGCTTACGGCATCGGTGGTAAAGGCATCTGCTGGAGCGATTAATTACACTCCGGTTGCCAGGGTCACGAATCTGAAAAACACCATTGAAGAACTGAAATCAAAGGGCCTCTGGTTTGCCTGTGCCGATATGGACGGAGAGTCCATTTTTGAGCAGGATCTGACCGGACCCATAGGAATAGTCATCGGATCTGAGGGAGAGGGTGTCGGAAGGCTCATAAAGGAAAACTGTGACTATCGGATAGCCATACCGACCTCAGGTGATATAGATTCCCTTAATGCTTCGGTCGCAGCGGGAGTTATCGCATTTGAGGTGGTTCGGCAGAGAAGCCTTAAGCCTAAGAAGACCGGGCAATCGACATGAAAAATCCTGATTATGAAAACCTGCAGGACGACGAGCTCTTCACCCTTTATAAGGACGGGGATGATTATGCCGTAGAGGTTCTGCTTGAAAAGTATAAGTATATAGTGAAAATGAAGGCGTCCACAGTATTCATACTTGGGGGTGAAAAGGAGGACCTTCTCCAGGAGGGAATGATAGGACTCTTAAGAGCGATAAGGGAGTATGATCCCGGGCGCGACGCTTCTCTTGCAACCTTCTGCAATCTGGTAGTCACAAGGCATCTCTATAATGCTGTACGCAATATGGGACGGATGAAGCATCTCCCCTTAAACAGCTTTGTTTCCATATATGACGAAGAAGAAAACACGGTCGAAAACGGCGATATCAACGGTCTTCCCGGATATACACACGATCCGGAGGGCTTACTTATAGACAGGGAGAATACGGAGGAGCTCTACAGGATCATCGAGGAGGAATTAAGTCCGCTCGAAAAGGAAGTATTGGACTTAAGGCTTATCGGTATGAAAAACGGAGAGATCGCGAAGGTCCTGGGGCGGGACGAGAAATCCACGGATAATGCCCTTACAAGGATAAGGAAGAAGATCAAGGGACATTAGGAAGCAGTAGCTTACTGCTTTCCCCTTGGACAGGCTATCTCACCCACATGCTCGATCGTATGGTGGAGTGATTCCGTAAGAGCCGTGTCGGAAGCTCTGTAGAGCATTTCCTTTCCCTCGCGGTGTGAAACAATGAGTCCTGCGGCTTTAAGGAGTCGCAGGTGATGTGATACGGCCGGGCTTGTCATATTGACCGCAGCCGCAATATTCGTAACACATTCCTCGGTATGCAGAAGAAGCCAGAAAATACGGAGCCGGCTGGGATCTCCCAGCTGCTTTAAGGCTTCGGACACCGAATTTATGACCTCGCTGTCCGGGAAATGTGATACTATCATATCTGATTTTTCACCATGCTTATGAGGCAGCTTTTTATTCATAAAAGTATCGCTCTTAATATGCCGGGCTTCTCATGCTCACGTTTTCCCGCTCCGAGTCCCGTTTTCTTTGGAATGATCACCTCCGGGAGCTTTGTTGAGGTCATTACCGCCGCGGCAAAGGCGGCTCCGGTGGGTGTCACGTATTCTCCCTTATGCTCCGTGATGGACAGAGGGAGATTACACATTTCCGCAATATTGAGAACCGCAGGCACAGGCACGGGAAGGAGTCCGTGCTGACATCTGACGCTGCCGGTTCCTTCACATATCCTCGGTATTATCACTTCGTCAATAGAGAGATCATCAAAGCAGACTGCAGCGGCCACTATATCCACTATGGAGTCAATGGCTCCGACCTCGTGGAAGTGCACCTCATTTATCGCCAAGTTATGTGCCTTTGCCTCGGCCTCCGCAAGGATCGTAAAGATCCGTATTGCAAGTCCCCGGGCTTTGTAACTGATATCCAGAGATTCTATTATGTTGATAATATCCTTGAGATTTCTGTGTGTATGGTGATGGTGGTGGTCATTTTCCGGTGAATCTGTTTTCCCGGGGTCAGAGGATCCGTATAGATATTCCATATGGTGATCATGGTTTTCATGCGCTTTATCCAGTATCACGTTAAAATCACAGCAGTCTATCCCGGATTTTTTTACCCTGCTTATTTCGATCCGGAAGCTCTCATCCTTTATTCCGGACAGAGCCTTCTCAAGCTTCTGCCTGTCCGCACCGAGATCCAAAAGCGCCGCAACAGTCATATCCCCGCTTATTCCGGAGTTACATTCAAGATATAGAGTATTCAAGCCTTTACTCCTTTCTTCCGGTGGCAAGGCGGTTTATCTGGGTTGCAATATAGCCGGCACCGAAGCCGTTATCTATATTTACCGCAGCTACACCGTTGGCACAGGAATTGATCATGGTAAGCAGTGCCGATAACCCCTTTAAGTTTGCACCGTATCCCACAGAGGTGGGGACGGCTATGACCGGATTTGACACAAGCCCGCCGAGGACGCTTGCAAGAGCTCCTTCCATTCCGGCTACGGCTATCACACAGTTTGCTTTCTGCAGGAGAGCGGCCTTGCTTAGGAGCCTGTGAATACCGCTTACTCCGACATCGTATATCCGTTCAACGTATGAACCGAAAAATTCAGCTGTCTGAGCCGCTTCCTCGGAAACCGGGATGTCTGCCGTTCCGGCGCAGCATACCGCGACATTTCCGCTTCGCTCCGTTATTCCGGCTCCGATCTTCATTATCCTCGATACAGGGTCATATTCAGTATCCGGAAGGGATTTTTTTACATATTCATACTGCTCTTTTGAGGCTCTGGTACCGAATACCGAGCCGTCCTCATCCTTGAGCTTTTCATATATGGAGAGGAGGTTTTCAAGGCTTTTTCCTTCGCAGTAAACAACCTCCGGAAAACCGGTCCTTATCTTTCGGTGGCTGTCAAGCTTTGCAAAGTCGAGCTCCATAAAGGGCTCTGTCCTGAAAAAATGCTCCGCTTCCGTAACGGACAGCTCTCCGTTTTTCACTTTTTCAAGTATTTCTTTTATCTTTGTCATTTGTATTCCGGGTCAAGGATATTCATGATCTCCGGTCTGTCTTTCTCATATGACTCAAAACAATAATAGTTCATTCCTGCCATTCCGGCACCTTCGCAGTTGTCGGCTCTGTCGTCAATAAAAAGGCATTCCTTCGGATCAAGCATAAATCTGTCCGTAAACAGCCTGAAAATATCAATATCGGGCTTAATAAGCTTTACATCGCAGGAGAAGATCCCGCCGTCCATTAAGGGCAGAAAGTCCAGAACCTCCGGTCTCGCATGCATAACGTGCTTTGAATAATTGGAAAGATACATTATCCGGAAGCCGAGCTTTCGAACGTCCCTTAGCCAGGGAATGGAGTAGCCGCAGCGTAAGACCGCCATTGCCATATGGTCAAAGCACCATCTGATGTACTCCGGAGGTATGGAGGGATCGGCATCCATAAAGCTCTGAAGTATCTCCTCGTCGCTTTTCACACCTCTGTCAAGCTCGGACCAGCGGCCGTCTCCGTACATGGCATTGGCTATCCTTAAGCCCATTTCTTCGCCGTATCTATCGCGTACAAAATCGAGGCTCCTAAAGCGGATAAGCACATTTCCTATATCAAAGATCACAGTCTTTAGCTTCTTTTCTTCACCATCAAAAAGAGAATATGAAAAAAGGGAGCGCTTCTCCTTCACATCGTGAAGCACCCGGACAAGTCTGTCAACATACTGATTCATTTCCACAGAAAGAGCTTTCCGGTTTGTAAGAACAATATTAAGAGGGTCTCTTCCCTCTGTGAGGCAGTCGTGGAGGGCATCCAGATTCCTGCCGTAATGCTCGGGCAGAGAAAGGGTTTTTGAAAGGGTATCGTGTAATCCCTCCCTGTCTGATGTTTGTTTTAGATCTATTACATATTTCAAGAGCTTATTTCCTTAGTATCTGTTCAGAACACCCTGGCTTCTGAAGAGCTTATTTCCTTTTTTGAAAAAACCCCCAGACCTTTTCGCCTGAGGGTTACTGTCAACTGCTGGAACGCAGAGTCGAACTGCGGACCTCATCACTACCAATGATGCGCTCTACCTCCTGAGCCATTCCAGCGTGTCACGCCTGTCTATCCTACCAAAGTCCAAACAAAAAGTCAATATCAAAGACTGCGTGATATCTCAAGGCATTTTTCCATACATTCTATGACCGCGCTTCTGAAGCCCTTTTCCTCCAGAACCCGCACGGCCTGTATGGTAGTTCCCGCAGGAGAGCAGACCATATCCTTAAGCTCCCCGGGGTGCTTACCTGTTTCGAGTACCATCTTCGCGCTTCCGAGAACCGCCTGTGCTGCAAAGGTATATGCCTTGTCTCTCGGCATCCCTCCGGCTACGGCCGCATCAGCCATTGCTTCAATAAACATAAAAACATAGGCGGGAGAGGAACCGCTGACAGCCGTTACCACATCCATAAGGTTTTCGGGTATCACCTCGGTCTTCGCAAAGCCGCTGCAGAGCTCCCTGACCGTATCAAGCTCCTTTTCCGTGACCCTATCGTTGGCGCAGAGGCCTATCATCCCCTCCTTCACAAGAGCGGGAGTATTCGGCATCATGCGGATCACCTTAAGCTTCCTTCCGAATTTTTCTTCTGTCCAGGAGAGGGTCTTTCCCGGGGCTATGGTTATAATAATGACTTCGTCACGGACGGCATCCTTTATCCCGTTTATGACCTCTTCGTAGAACTGGGGTTTTACCGACAGGATGAGGATATCCGCCTTTTCTGCGGCTTCCTTGTTATCCGTTGTTACTGAGATCCCAAGCTCGTTTTTCCTCGTATTAAGGAGCTCCTCCGATCTGTCCGCTCCTGTCAGGTCGGCTGCCTTTGCAATGCCGGAATCCAGAATACCCTTGATCATTGCAGTACCCATATTTCCGCATCCGATAAAAGAAATATGCATTTTTTTTCCCTCCGATAAAGATGGTTTAGAGAAACGGGAGACCCCGCAGGCATCATTATAGCATACATCTCATGGCATTCAATACCGCAAGGACCATCACACCCACATCAGCAAAAACGGCGGTCCACATATTTGCAAAGCCAAGAGCTCCGAGTAACAGGCATATTACCTTCACGCCTATGGCAAAGCAGATATTCTGCCGGACGATAGCAAGGGTCTTTTTTGATATGGCTATTGCTGTATTGATCTTTAACGGATCGTCATCCATCAGCACTATATCAGCAGCCTCTATTGCCGCATCGGAGCCGAGGGCTCCCATGGCTATCCCCACATCCGCCCTTGAAAGAACGGGAGCATCGTTTATCCCGTCACCTACGAAGGCCACACGGTCTTCCTCTCTTTGCTTCTCATTTATAAGCTCCTCTATTTTTGATACCTTGTCCCCGGGAAGGAGACCGCTATAGACCCTGTCGATCTTTAGTGCCGCTGCCACCTCTCTCGCGGTGCTCTGTCTGTCTCCGGTAAGCATCACGGTTTCCTTTACACCGGCCTTTTTAAGAGCCTGAACGGCTTCCGCGCTGTGTGGCTTTATCACGTCAGATATCAGTACGTGCCCTGCATAAACTCCGTCGATCGCAATATGGATGATGGTTCCGGTGTGGCCGTGGCAGCTTTTGCATTCCGGGATGACACCGCCATTAACCGCCTCACTCATCATCTTCTCGTTTCCGGCATATACGGTTCGCCCTTCTATCACGGCCTTTATCCCCTGACCTGCGATCTCTTCAGCATCCTCTACATTGCAGCCGTCGGCTTCATTGCCAAAGGCTTTTTTAAGGGAAAGGGCTATGGGGTGATTCGAATACCTCTCCGCGTGGGCAGCGATATGGATAAGCTCATCCGCACTTATGTCATTAGGATGAACCGACACCACCTCGAACACGCCCTTTGTGAGGGTTCCGGTCTTATCGAAAACAACGGTCTTTACTTCACTCATGGCTTCGAGATAATTGGAGCCCTTTACCAATACACCCTTTTTCCCGGCAAAGCCGATACCCGCAAAAAAGCTTAAAGGTATGCTGACCACAAGCGCGCAGGGACAGCTTATAACGAGGAAGATCAAGGCCCTGTATATCCAGGTGCTCCAGAGAAAGGGTATCTTCATAACACTGAGAACAATGGGCGGAAGCAGTGCAAGGGCAATGGCCGCATATACCACGACAGGTGTATATACCCTGGAAAATTTCGCGATGAAATTTTCGGATTTTGACTTTCTGGAGCTTGCGTCCTCGATAAGCTCCATCACCCTCGAAACCGTGGAATCCGAATATTCTCTTGTTGTCTCTATCTCAAGAACGCCGCCGGTATTTATGCAGCCGCTTATCACCTCATCACCGGGATACACATCCCTCGGAAGGGATTCTCCTGTAAGAGCGGAGGTGTCAAGGCTGGAGCTGCCCTTCTTTATGATGCCGTCTATAGGGATCTTTTCACCGGCCCTTACAACGATCAGGCTGCCGCATTCAACATCATCGGGATCCACCGAAACTATCTCGCCGTTTTCACCGTAAATATTTGCACATTCCGGAGAAATATCCATAAGAGCGGTGATGTTTTTCCTGCTTTTTCCGACGGCATAGCTCTGAAAAAGCTCACCTGTCTGGTAAAAAAGCATTACCGCTACAGCCTCGGTATAATCCCCGCTCTTTGCAAGCGCCGCGGCTATGGCTCCTATGGTAGCTACCGACATAAGGAGACATTCATCAAAGGGCTGTCTGTGGACGATCCCGTGAACAGCCTTTTTTAGTACGTCATAGCCCACTATGAGATAGGGTATCATATAGAGACAGAATCTCAAGGTTCCCGTTAATGGCAGAAAGGAAAAGACGATCAGCAGCAGCGCCGCAAGCAATATCCTGATCAGATTGATCTTTTGTTTTTTATTCATACCGCTCATTCCCGCTCTAGTAATAGATCCTGCAGTCATCCTCTACAGCCCTGCAGTTCTTTTCAACCCTTTCCATTACTTCGGAGGGATCTGCTCCTTCGTCGAACTCCACCTTCATTTTCAGAGCCATAAAATTCACGCTTACATCGCTGACACCCTCGGTGGCTTTTGCCGCATCCTCCATCTTCTGCGCACAGGCTGCACAGTCAACGTCTATTTTGTAGCTTTTTTTCATGGTATTTTCGCTCCTTTCAGAATGCATTTAGATTTAACGATTAAACACATATTTAATCGATATGACCATAATATCCCCTCTCTTTCTTCTTGTCAAGGGGGGAGGATGCTATGCCTTATACGGGAAGTTAAAAATCCAGTTTGAAGGGAGTCAAGTAGAAACAAGTCTTTCACTCATTTCCAGTTGAAATAAGTCTTTCAGGCTCTGTGGTTTCTTTAGCCTGACGGAGCAGGCGGTGGCACATTTCGTCGGCGGTTCCGATAAAGGGTTATGCAAAAGTCTGTTCTGAAGCATACGGTTGACGGCAGAGATCCCACAAAGAGCAGTACAAAATATACCGGGTCTGTTCGCTCCGGTGGCCGAGGGCTCCAAGGACGGAGTCGGATCGACGTTTACAACGAAGGCAAAGGTTAAGGGCAAGGATTCGGTACATGCGAATAAGGGGATAAAGGCCAAATTCAATAAGAACGAGGAAAGAAATCAGCATGATCGACTCCAGTCACAGAGGCCGTGAAAGTATCCGTAACGTGGATAAGAACCAGAGCAATACAATGGCCACCAAATTTCTTAATGCTGAAAGGGCTGCCAGAGGCAACGGTACGCAGGAAGCGCTTACCATGATGGCTGCGCTGTTCGGTTATAATACAATAAAAGGCAGTGTCGGAGTGAGAAATGTGATAGACTATTGGGAAATAAAACAAAAGACAGCTTCAGGAGATTCATAACGGGAACCGAAGAGCTGAGGAGCTCCAGGGAAGAACCGGTTTTCGGTGTTTCAGAAAATGGTCTTCCCTGCGGTGTTGTTTTCTTAAGAAAGGAAAAGGTGGATTTCATCATCAGGAGTATAAGGATCGACTATGCCGCTCCGGATGTGGGTAAGACAATGCTTACGATCCTGTCGGGATTATTCGAAAACCTACGGGCCTGGGGTTTTGAAAGATTGGAGGAGTCAGCGGGGACGGTTCTTTTTGACTTCCCCTGCCATTTATCCAAGGCAAACGTATAAATACAGAAAGGAATGTTTCATTCTGAAACAGTGTATTGAAGGCGGGGAAATATTGTCCGAAAATATACAGGATATGAATACTGCGGCTTTGCAGGAAATCCGGTCATCACAGGGCAAACGACAGAAAGTTACGGAGGGATTGTATGAAGAAGAATAAGATAGGGACATTGATAGCATTAACCACAGTCTGTGCAATGCTTTTCGGATGTGGAGGCGCGGGAACCACAGCGGCCGATGCTCCTGAAAAGGCCGACCAGCCGACGGCAGCGGCTGCAGCGGAAGGCGCGGAAACAGAGAGTGCCGGGACAGAGAGCGCTGCAACGGAGAGCAGCGGGACAAATGAGGTAACGCAGGAAGAACTGGATCAGCCAGAGGAAGAATACAATCTGCCCGAGGATTTTGTACAGGATCAGTCGGGGAAACTGGAATTTAAGGATTTTGACGAAATTATCTCCTGCCTGAAGGACGGGCAGGGATATGCATACATCAAGGTTTACGGATATGACGGCGATGTTCTTGCGGTAGCCGAGCAGGTATTTCTCGCAGACCATTCCGCACCGGAAGCATCACTTTACGCAATGAAGGACGGTAAGCCCCACTGCATGGGTATGGTAGTCGGAAACGGAAGCGCCTATCCCTTAAGGCTTGCAGACGGCATCATATATGGCGGTGACAATCATAATTACGATACCTATTTTCTGTCCGAATCGGCAGGCTTCCCGGGAATAATGCAGAAGGATGCGGTTTATGACGGAATAGACAGTGACGGAAAGTTCGGCGGATTTATGAGAGATGAAAATGTATTTGACAAGGACAAGGATTTTACCGGAGGACAGAAGGAATTTGACGCCCTGATCGCTGAGAGGGAAAGTAAGCCTGTTATAGAGTTCACCATCATCGGCGAGGAGAAAAGCGGATCCGAAGAGGGATCGAATATCAACCCTCCGTTTTTACAGGCAATGGAAATGTATAAGACAGAGCTGGAGACAGCCCCGAAGGAAATGTACTATGCCTTTGTTGATCTGGACGAGGATTTCGACGCATTGCTTCTCACAGATAAGGAGGATGATGTCTTCACCGATAATGAAGGTAATCACTACGCGGTAGCTGCCACCCTCTATGCTCCCGATAAGGACGGCAATATACAGGAATACGGCCGCCTGGAGACAGGGACCACAGCCCTTCCTCTTTCCATTAAGGACAGGAAGATATATTACGGCAATCATACACAGCTTTTCACATCGACTCTTGATAAGGAAAAGGCGAAGATCGATACCGCAACAAGTGAGTCCTTTGATGATCTTAATGACAGTGTAATGGAGATCGTTTTCTCTCCTGTGTCAGAGCTTGACGAGGAGTCAGGCAGTGCTTCAGCTCTTCCCGCATATAAGTATCCCGGAACAGAGGAGATGTATGCGGAGATCACGGATTATCTTATTAAGACCTGCGGTTCACACTTTGAAAAGGCCGGCGTGTGCATACCTTATTTTGAAAAGGTTGCAGTTGATGACAGCAATAAGGACGATATCATCTTCTACGGAAGCTTCTGGGTAGATAACTTCGATCAGAAGGGAGATACACTGGAGTGTGTTTCCGGAGGGCATTTCCCCGGAGCCATTCACCTGAAGAAGCTGGACAAGGGCTATGATGTTTCGAAAATGGATTCAGTCGAAGATGGAAGTAACTTCGATCCCAGCGCGAAGAAGATCTACGGAAAATACTATGATGACTTTATGAAGATATACTCGGACAATGATGCAAATCAAAAGGTAAGGAAGCAGTTTATATCCGATTATGTGAAGGCTAATAATCTCGATATCAAGGCATATAAGGACTACGGCTGGGATCCCGTGAGCCTGGAGTGAAGTCATTCCGGGCATCACCCGAAGTCATTCCGGGCATCACCCGAAGTCATTCCGGGCATCACCCGAAGTCATTCCGGGCATCACCCAATGTCATTCTGAGCGAAGCGAAGAATCTTTACAATAACTGCTTATCGGAGGTAAAAATGAAAAAAATCCTACTCAGCATAATACTTACTGTAGCAACGGTCGTTTCAATGACGGCCTGCGGGGCGGGCAATACGGCATCTAAGGCCGGGTCGGACGGGCTGTATGCCACGACACACGAAGAAACGCCCTCTCCGGAATGGGTTCAAAAGCTGCCTTCGGCGCAGGATGAGAAGGTGACCCAGCTCTTTATCGTAGCGGGACTCGGCGAGGATAAGACCACAGCCACGGTTTCCATGCACGAGAGGGATAAGGATGGTAAATGGAAAGAGATACTGTCTACTCCAGGTTATGTGGGAAAGAACGGGCTTTGCAGGGATGAGGAGCATGTTGAGGGCTGTGGCCAGACACCAATGGGAATATACAGGTTCAATAAGGCCTTCGGCATAGCCGATGATCCGGGCTGTGCGATTCCCTATGTAAAGGCGGATAACGATACCTACTGGTCCGGCGATTCAAGGGAAGGGATGCATTACAATGAAATGGTAAGCATCAAGGATTATCCGGATCTTATACTGGATGACAGCGAGCATATAGTGGATTATGACTATCAGTATCAGTATTGCCTGAACATTAGCTTCAATGAAGACGGAACCCCGGGCAGGGGATCCGCGATCTTCCTTCACTGCCTGGGACCATTAAAGCCTTACACAGGCGGCTGTGTGGCCATACCGGAAAACCAGATGAAGAAGGTCATGCAGAATGTTAAGGAGGACTGCGTTGTAATAATCGACACGCTTCAAAGCATCTCTCCCGAATACTGGGAGGAATGGGGACTTTGAGATTGTTATTCTGAGGGTTTTGAGGTATGATGGATAAGATCCTTCGTCGCTAAAGCTCCTCAGGATGACAGGCGAGGGGGCTAAAGCTCCTCAGGATGACAGGCGAGGGGGCTAAAGCTCCTCAGGATGACAGGCGAGAGGGCTAAAGCTCCTCAGGATGACAGGCGAGAGGGCTAAAGCTCCTCAGGATGACAGGCGAGACGATGTGAAGCCTTCCTGTCCGGAGGAGAGCGCAGGGTTACTATTTTTTAGAGGAGGAAAAGGAAATGGTTACAGATCATGTAAAGGGGTACCAGCATGTGGGGATACCTGCAGAGGACATTGAGGAAACAAGGAAATTCTACACGTCTCTCGGCTTCAAGGCAAAATATGAGACGATAAACAATGAAAAGCCCGTTGTTTTCTATGAGCTTGGGGATATCCTTATCGAAACCTATGAAAGAAAAGAGGGGGTTGCAAAGGTTACCGGTGCTGTGGATCATATAGCACTGAATGCAGTGGATATAGTAAGCTGCTATGAGGAGCTGAAAAAGGGCGGCTTCGATATAGCTGAAGGTCCCTGCCATCTGCCATTCTGGGATCACGGCGTTATCTACGTGGTGATAAACGGTCCCAATAAGGAAAGAGTAGAATTTATCCAGCAGTTCAAGTCTGAGGAAGAAAAGGATAATGCGCTCAAGGCTCTGGGAATCCCCGAAAAAGCTCCGGAGGCTTAAGAAGCTTTCTGCTCTTCTGATAACGATCTTCTTATACACGGGAACCGTTCATCCGGTTTCCGGTATTTTTGCGTCCGAAATTCCGGAGGCGGCTGTAGATACGGAAACACGTGAGATAAGTTCTTATGAGGATCTGGCACTGCTCTCGGAAAAATCTGTTGACGAGAGCTATACAAAGGGTGTCCGTTATATCCTTACCCGTGACATTGATCTATCCGGTACGGAATTCCGTCCGGTATCCATATTTGCCGGTGACTTTGACGGACAGGGTCATAAGATCACCGGATTTTCCTTTTCAGGACAGCAGGATAAGACCGGATTTGTGAGAACAGTGACCCCGGCAGGAAGGATCAAGGATCTGAAGCTTTCCGGCGAGGTTGCCCCTGTTGGAGGGGTATCGGATACCGGAGGGATAGCCGGGGTTAATTACGGGCTTATCGAGGGCTGCAGCTTTGATGGTTCCATCCTGTCCTTTGAAATCGCAGGGGGCATAGCGGGCCATAATATGGAGAGCGGGATCATAAGGAACTGCGTAAATACGGCCTCGGTAAATGCAACCAGAAGGACCGGCGGCATTGCGGGCTTTAATGAGGGTCTGATCGACAGATCCGAGAACAGGGGATACATAAATGCCGACAGCAGGACCGCCCATGAAATGGATGAAGAGCGGAAGAGCGGAAATGACGGGGATGAAGAGAATGTCCTCGATAAGCTTATCCCCGACAGTATCGATCTAAAGGATGAGGATCTTTTTGAAAGATTCGGGGATGATCTGAAGATCAATTATACCGGCGGAGTAGCGGGGGTCTGTGCAGGAACCATAAAGGATTCCCTGAATTCCGGAACTGTCGGATACCCTCATGTGGGTTATAAGACCGGAGGCATTACCGGATATGACAGGGGAGTGATCTCAGGATGCAGGAATCTGGGACAGGTATTCGCGAGAAAGGATGCCGGGGGTATCGCGGGACAGTTCGAACCCTATGCCGTTAATGCCTATTCGGAGGATGCCTTGAAAAGGGCAGGGGACAGCCTTATAGACCTGACAGACAGGGTAATGGAGCTCCACAGGGATTTCGGGAACGAGGATGACCTTACCCAGTCGCATATAGACAGAGTAAGAGCGACATCGGATGAGCTGAGACAGCTTATAAAGGATTATAAGGAATACTACAGGTGTAAGGATGACTCCGTTGAGAAGGAGATAAACGCAAGGGTTGACAGGATAAGAGAGATAGGGGATTCCATCGAGCTTAAGAAGTATGACCGGGAAACAAAGGAGGCACTGCAGACCTTTATAGATAATTCCGGCGAGATAAAGAGGCTTATTAACGCATCACGGGATGCCCGTGATTCGGGGATAAATCCCGATATGACCTACTTCCTGGATAAGCTTAGGAATATCGCCGTGACCGGCTGTGAGGCTGCGGACACGCTTATCGGACGGGCAATCCGTGTGAGTAAGGATGCTAAGAAGACAGATGAGAGGCTGGAGGAATTAAGAGACGCCTCCAATGATCTGGATGATTACTTAAGGGGCTGTATCGATGACTACAAAAAGGATCTCCGGATAACCTCCGATGACATACAGTCAAGGACGGACCGGATGGCTTCGGAAATGGATGTACTGTCCGAGGGACTTAAAGGCAGCGACAGTGCCTTGAGGCAGGATCTGGACGGTATTGTGGCCTCATTAAACAGCCTGAATGAACATATATCTGACAGCTATAAGGAGGTGCAGTCGGAGCTACAGAAGATCTACGACACGGACGGAAAAAATGATGTTTTTGAGGATATATCCGATGATCCGGATCCCGGGGAAAAGAAGGGAGCACTTCTGTCTTCCGTAAACGAAGGAGAGATAGAAAGCGATATTAACTGCGGCGGAGTGGTTGGTATCATTACGGAGGATATCGACAGCCAGTCTGATTTCGAGGTGGTTTCAGAGGGTCAGATAAGCTTAAACTATGACAGGTATGAAAAGGCCACGGTATTGAACTGCAGAAATACAGGAGATGTGACCGTACGGAATGACTGCGCTGGAGGAATAGTTGGAAGAGCAGATCTCGGAGCGGTGATAAGCTCTGATAATTTCGGGAGGATAGAGTCTCTGGAGGGCTCCTACGCAGGGGGAATAGCCGGCAGAAGCGCATTTATGATAAGGGGCTGCCGCTCCAAGTGTGAAGCTGTCAGCGAAAAGTACGCTGGAGGAATAGCCGGGCTTGCCCGCAGTATGGTGGACAATATCTGCCTCTCCGCTGTGGAGCCCGGTCTGGAGTATCATGGGGCGGTGGCCGGAGATACGGATAATGCGGATATCGAAAAGTCGGATAAGGGAACCGTAAGCGGAAATATCTTTGTGTACAGGGGACTCGGAGCCGTTAACGGAGTGACCGACAGGGATGAGGCAAAAGCCGTAAGCTATGAAGAATTGATGGAGATCGACGGCCTGAGCGGGGACTTCGAAACAATGACCGTGGTCTTTAAGGATGAGGGGAAAACCGTAAAAAAGATCTTCGTTCCCTACAGCGGCAGTGTCAGTGCTGCTGACTATCCGGAGATAAAGGGAAACCCCGAGGGACAGTTCGGATACTGGGAAGAAAAAGATCTGACGAATGTAGAGCAGAATGTGACGGTCGATGCGGTTTATGTGGATTATGTTACAAGCGTTGCATCCGACGGCACCGAAAAGCCGGGCATGATCGTAAACGGAAGATTCTATGAAGGAACCCGCCTCATATACAATGAGGAAGACCGGGAGAAAGAGGTTCCGGTCGGCAACAGGATCTTCAGGGAGGTAAGCTTTGAGATAGAGAATCCCTACGGTGTCCCGGAGAATCCGGGCTTTACCGTTAGATACAGGACAGAGGGCATTGACGGGGAAGACAGCGTTCTCATACGGGAAAACGGAGAATACGTAACACAGGAAAGCCGTATGGATGGCGACTATTTGGTTTTTGAGGCGGATAAGGAGAGGACATTTTATCTTGCCCACACCAGAAGGGAAAGAGTGAGATCTATGGCAGTGATCGCTTTGTCAGCTTTAGCCGCCCTGATAATAATCATTCTTATGGTTTCGACCCTTCTAAAGAAAAGAAAGGAACAGCTTTTAAGCCGGAATGGAAGAAAATAAGGGCTTTATGTATAAACTGGCCGCGTTTATCGTGGACAGGAGAAAGGCATTTATCGTATTATTCTTTATTGCCATTATCTACTGTCTCGTCCGCATATCGGACGTAAACGTGGAGGATGATGTGACCAAGTACCTGCCTCAGGATACGGAGACAAGGCAGGGAGTGGATATCATGGACAATGAATTCGAGACCCATGGATCCGCAAAGATACTGCTTGCAAACATTACCTATGACCAGGCATATATTGTGGCCAAAGGGCTTGAAGAGATCGACGGGGTAGATACCGTAAATTTCTATGATCCGGAGGACGAGGATTATGACGATGACAGCCTGGAGGATTATTACCGGGATTCCGCAGCTCTTATCACGATCACCTTTGATGAGGAAAAGGATACGGAGCTGTCTCAGAAGGCCATAAAGGATGTCCGGGATTATGTGAAGGAGTACGATAACTACGTATTTACAACGGTGGATCTGGACGAATCCGCCGAGCTGAAGGCCGATGTGAGCTTTATTCTTCTCATAGCGGTGTTTGTTATACTGGGAGTACTGCTTTTCACTTCTTCAACCTATGCCGAGGTTCCGATATTTATGTTAACCTTTATTACCGCGGCTATCTTAAATAAGGGCACAAACTATATATTCGGAACTGTCTCCTTTATTTCAAATTCGGTTGACATAATTTTGCAGCTGGCCCTCGCCATTGACTATGCCATAATCATGTTCCATAGATACATGGAGGAGCACGATAAGGGGCTGGAGCCCAGGGATGCAATGGTGGCAGCCTTAAGCAAAGCCATAATCGAGATTTCGTCAAGCTCACTTACCACTATGGCAGGTATGGTGGCGCTGGTATTTATGCAGTTTAAGATAGGACAGGATCTGGGGCTTGTGCTCTGTAAGTCCATCCTTTTCTCCATGCTTTCGGTATTCCTTTTTATGCCGGGGCTTATCATGTGGTTCAGGAACAATATCGACAAGACGCGGCATAAGAGCTTTGTTCCGAAGATCACAGCCTGGGGGAAATTCATTGTCCGCACAAGGCATGTTTTCCCCATAATCTTTCTCGTTGTTATAGTCTTTGCCTTCAGGCTCTCAAATTCCGCGACCTACATTTTTGATAAATATACTGCCCGGGGTCCGAAAAAGACGGACTATATCGAGGCTAAGGACAGGATAGACGAGACCTTTGAAGCCGGCAATAATCTTGCCATAGTTCTTCCCAAGGGTGATTATGAGAAGGAAGCGGAGATCATTAAGAACCTGAAATCAAGGGACTATGTGGATGATGTTCTGGCTCTCGCCAATGTGGAGGTGGGAGACAATAAGGAGTATGTTCTGACCGACAGCGTGAATCCCAGGGATTTCGCGGAGATTGCGGATGTTGACGCCGGGATAGCAAAGCTTCTCTATACGGTATATGCCCAGGATAATGAGATCTACGGAGCCTTTATAGACGGAATAGACGAGTACCGGGTTTCGGTGCTCGACCTTATCGACTTCATTTACGACAAAAAGGAAGCCGGGGCTTTTAATCTGAGTGAGAAGCAGAGTAAGGATCTGGACGATATACATGAGCAGATAGAGACGGCCAGGGTACAGCTTGAAAGTGAGGATCATTCAAGGATCATCTTCTCTCTTAAGGGAGAGGTTGAGGGGGAAACTACCTACGGAGAGGTTGATGATATAAGAAAGATGGCTCAGTCCTTCTATAAGGACAGGATATATGTTGTGGGAGATCCCACGGCGGCTGCGGATCTTTCGAGTTCCTTCAGCAATGACAACCTTCTGATAAGCGTACTTACTGCTTTCTTTGTGGGGGTGATACTGCTCTTTACCTTCCAGAGCATAAGTCTTCCCTTTATTCTCTTACTTACCATTCAGGGCAGTATCTGGGTAAACTTTGCGATCCCGAATATCACGGACAATCCGCTGTATTTCCTGGCCTATCTGATCGTCAGCTCCATACAGATGGGGGCTACCATAGACTACGCCATAGTCATCACAAACAGGTATATTACCCTGCGTCAGGAAACCTCCGACAGGAGGCAGCTGGTGATAAGATCCTTAAATGAATCCTTTGCCACCATTGTGACCAGCGGAACCATACTTACGGTCTGCGGCTTCCTGGTGGGAAATCTTACAAGCAACGCTGTAATAGCAAACCTCGGAACCGCTCTGGGGCGCGGAACACTCCTTAGTATTGCGATGGTTATGATAATACTGCCGCAGCTTCTCTACATTTTCGATCCCATATTCGATAAGAGCTCCTTTAAGGTGAAGACGCCGGAGCTCGGGGGATCTCTTGCGGGTACCGCACTGCAGAGGACTGCCGGCACAATGGTGATAAACGGCAGCGTGAACGGATATTTCTCGGGTTATCTTTTCGGGGAATTCAAAGGAACAATGAACGGTGATATCGACCTTAATTTAAGGCGGGGGACGGCGGAGGAAGCAGCGAAGCCGGGAGCAGAGGGAGCTGCGAAGCCGGGAGAAGAGGAAGCTGTGAAGCCGGAAGCGGAGGAAGCAGCGAAGCCGGGAGCAGAGGAAGCTGCGAAGCCGGGAGCAGAGGAAGCATCAGTGCCGGGCAGAGAATAGTATGCGAAAACGGATGGGCGAAAAACTGAAGAGCCGTCTAAGGCTGTTTACGGCCTTTCTTTTACTCTTTAACTGTCTTTTTTCTATGGCGGGAGAGGAGTTTCTTTTTGCTGCGGAAAAAACTGACGTTAAAGCGGCGGAAACAATCGAGATAGGAAGTGCCGAGGAATTTGCGGACTTTGCAAAAAATGCGGGGGATGACGGATATACCCGGGGAAAGAGCTTTGTCCTGACAAAAGACATAAATCTCGAAGGAATGGAGATAAGCCCGGTTCAGAGCTTTTCAGGAAGCTTTGACGGGAGAGGACATAGCATTACCGGCTTTTCATATACCGGCAGATCCTCGGGAACCGGGCTTTTCCGGAGGATCCAAAAGGGAGCCGGGGTAAGGGATCTCATACTTATCGCAAATATAATGCCTTCGGGGGATATGAGAAATATAGGAGGCATTGCCGGAGAAAATAACGGTGTGATAAGAAACTGCACCGTAAAGGGAAGTATCCTCGGGCTTGAAGCTGTGGGAGGGATAGCCGGATGGAATACGGAGAGCGGTGTCATTATCGGCTGCACAAATGAATGTGAGGATATTTCCGGCATGAAACGGACCGGCGGAATAGCGGGCTTTAATGAGGGAATAATCGACAGCTCGTCAAACCGGGGCAGGATAAATTCAGCCGGGAAGACCGCCTGGAAGATCAATGACGAAAGAAAGAAATCTAAAGAGCAGGAGGAGATGGAAAATGGTGACGATTCCGGATCCGGCTCAAACGACAATATGGAGAAGCTTGTTCCCGATAATATGGATGTGGGCTATGACCGTATTTTCGAGCTTATCGATAATGAGCAGGAGGTAAAATACACAGGTGGCATAGCAGGTGTAAACTCCGGAGAGATCAGTAAGTGCAAAAACTTTGGAACCGTAGGATATGAGCATCTTGGAAGCAAAAGCGGAGGTATCGCGGGATATGACCGCGGGATAATCGATTCCTGTGAAAACTCCGGGGCTGTATACGGAAGAAAGAATACGGGAGGCATAGCCGGGCAGCTGGAACCCTATGTCAGGGAAGAGTTTTCGGGAGATTCCCTGAAGAAAGCCGATGAGGAAGCGGATAAGCTTGTGGGTCTGATCACCGTTCTTCAGAATGAAATGAAGAATGAGGACGACAACATACAGGAAAAGATCGATAATATCCGGGAGAGCGCGGACACATTAAGAGGATCCATAAGCAGCTATAAGGCTTATTACCGCGGAAAAGACGATGTCATGGAAGCCGATATGAGAAGCCACACCTCGGCTATCCGGGATATCGTGAACGGTCTTGACGTAAACTTAAAGAGCGGAAAGACAAAGGACGCGCTTTCGGCAGTCCGAAATGACCTGGATCAAATAGAAAAGCTTATGTCGTCAGCGGAAAAAGCCGCTTCGGACGGAGTGATCATAGATCCCGGAAGCTATGTAAGCAAGGTAAGGAGCGTGTCAAAGGATATTGATGAGCAAACCGTAAACCTCCTTAAGCTCACGCAGAATGCGGGAAAGGAATATAACGAGGTAAGGAAGGCTGCTTCAAGACTCAGGGATGAAAGCAATTCCTTTGACGATTTTCTAAGGAGCGCCTATGACAGCTATAAGAGCGATATAAGGGGAACTGACGATGATCTTACGAACCAGACCGATACCATTGCCGGATATATGGATGACTTAAGCGATGCGCTGAAAGGCACGGACAGGGTCTTCCGGGGCAGAATGGACAGTATAACCGCCTCTCTTTCCGATCTCAGTACGGACATAAATGAGGGCTTTGAAGAAGCCAGAAATGAAATTGACAGACTAAGAAATACAAAGGATATTAATGATATCTTTGATGATATGTCGGACGAACCGGACAGTACTCCCGCAAAGGGAAGGATAACAAATTCCGTAAATCATGGGAGTATCATTACGGATATCAACGGCGGCGGGATCGCAGGAATGGTCGATACGGATCTTGACCTCAACGCTGATTTCAAGGTGGAATCCTCAGGGGATTACAGCCTGGAGCGGATAAGAGAGAAGAGAGCGACGATCACGAAATGCAGGAATTTCGGAAACGTCACGGTAAAAAATGACTGTGCGGGAGGCATAGCCGGGAGTATGGATATAGGAGCGGTGGAGTCATCGGAAAACTTTGGCGCCGTCCGGTCCGAAAAAGGAAACTATGCCGGGGGTATAGCAGGAAAAAGCGGCTTTATGATAAGAAACTCTTTTTCCATGGCCCGGGTCTCCGGAAACGAATATGTGGGCGGGATCGCCGGATACGGCGTAAAGCTTCAGGAAAACAAAGCTCTTTCAACCATAGGTAAGGGAGTGAAGGAAAAATACGGCGCCATAGCGGGAGATGTGGACACGGAAGAAAAAAGCGTGTCCGGAAATGTCTTTGTGGATGATGCCCTGGGAGCGGTCAACGGCCTTACCTTTGAGGACGAGGCAAGGGCTGTGGCTTATCAGGATTTTATAGAGCTTCCGGGAGTTCCGGAGGAGAGTAAGAATATGACGGTAAGCTTTATGTCCGGGGGTGAGGTCATAAAGACCGTGAAGGTGCCGTACGGCGGTTCGGTTCCTGCCTCGGATTATCCGGAGCTTGATAATAAAGAGGATAAATTCGTGGTCTGGGAGGATACGGAGCTAAGTGATATAAGGCAGAATACGGTTGTAAATGCGGTATATGAGGCATATGCCACAACAGTTTCTTCAAAGGAGACCTTCCCTCATATGCTGATCTCCGGAAAATTCCACAGGGATGCATATATTTCCTATGAAAGGGAGGATGGGGGAGAGAGTAAGGACACCTTACCGGAGGGCTATGAAGCTGTTATTACGAAATATGACTTCAGCCTTGTGTCCGGCTATCCTCCGGCAGAAAGAGCTGTTACGGTACATCTGCTTGCCGACGGATACGGAGACAGAGACTGTGCTGCGGTCCGGAATACGGAAGGGAGCTTCAGTTTGCTTCCTACGGAAAGAGACGGACGCTATATGGTTTTCCCTTACAGCTTAATCGGAGAAAGCGGGGAATTCTACATACTAAAGGCGAAGCCGGATATCAGAAATGTCATTTTCATATCAGCCGCCGCTGCAGTGATAGTGCTGTTTTTACTAATTCAGATATACAGAGGCCTTAGGCGTCGAAGGATGAGGAAAAGTATATTGAAGATGCTGCCACCGGGGAGGTGATGTCATTCTGAGCGAAGCGAAGAATCTTGAGCACAGTGTGGAAGATCCTTCGCTTACGCTCAGGATGACAGTAAAACGTCAGGATGACAGTAAAACGTCAGGATGACAGTAAAACGTCAGAATGACACAGTAAAACGTCAGGATGACAGTATTAATTCAGGCGGCTCTCACCCGTCACATTTCAACAACCACAGTGTATTCCTTCACATTTTCGTCATAGGGGATCACGGTGCTGTTTTCTATCGTATTCCCGTTAACGTTGAGCTTCTTTACACCCTTTTCGCTGCCGTTTGTGTGTACCTCTATATTGTAAAGGGCTCCCCTGAATTCTCTCCTTAGCTTATAGTCTCCGAAGTCCTTTGGGAGACAGGGGTCTATGGATAGCCCTTTAAGAGTGGGGTAAACACCCAGTATATACTGGGAAATATCCGTAAATGTCCAGGCAGCGGTGCCGGTGAGCCAGCTGTTTTTTCCCTGTCCAAAGAATTTCGCATCCCTTCCCGCAACCATCTGTGAATATACATAGGGTTCTGTCCTGTGAATCTCGCTTATCTCTTCGAGATATGAGGGACAGGTCTTTTTGTAGATCTCAAAGGCCCTGTCACCGTGGCCGAGAACCGTTTCCGCAATGGAGACCCAGGGGTTATTATGACAGAAGATACCGGCGTTTTCCTTATAACCAGGGGGATAGGATGAGATCTCACCTAGCTCCAGATGATATCTGGTATAAGCAGGCTGAAGTATCATTATCCCGTACTTACTGTCCAGATGCTTTTCCACGGAGGCAAGAGCCTTTTCAGCTTCCCCGCTTTCCTTTCCGACTCCGGCAAGCACACAGAAGCCCTGGGGTTCGATATAGATCTTTCCTTCCTCGCACTCATGGCTTCCGACCTTATTCCCCTTTGCATCATAGGCTCTTAGGAACCATTCCCCGTCCCATCCGGAGTCAAGAATGGTCTTTTCCATTTCCTTTACTTCATTAAGGGCTCTTTCTTCCTCATCGTTCCTGCCTGTAAGGGCACAGAGATCCGCATATTCCCTGCCGTATTTTACAAACATTCCGGCTATGAAAACAGATTCCGCAACCGGTCCCTCCGAAGGACCGAAGGTCTGGAAGGATTCTCCGGGATGCTCGGAGAAGCAGTTCAGATTCAGGCAGTCATTCCAGTCGGCACGGCCGATAAGGGGGAGACCATGTGGACCCTTGTGGTTTACGATATAGTCAAAGGAACGCTTCAGATGCTCAAAAAGAGAGGTGGCAACCGACATATCATTGTCGTAAGGCACGGTCTCATCAAGTATGGAGCTGTCTCCGGTTTCCCTGATATAAGCACTTGTCCCCGCGATAAGCCACAGTGGATCGTCATTAAAGCCCGAACCTATATCGGAATTTCCCTTTTTTGTGAGAGGCTGATACTGATGGTAGGCGCTGCCGTCCATAAACTGGGTGGAGGCGATGTCAATTATCCTTTCCCTTGCCCTGTCGGGGATAAGATGTACGAAGCCGAGAAGATCCTGGCAGGAATCACGGAAGCCCATGCCACGGCCTATGCCGGATTCATAATATGAAGCAGAGCGGGACATATTGAAGGTCACCATGCACTGATACTGGTTCCAGATATTCACCATACGGTTTACGTGGGGGTTATTGCTTTCCACGCTGTACTTTGAAAGAAGTGAAGTCCAGTAGTCCTTTAATTCTTTAAGGGCTCTGTCAGTCTTTTCCTTTGAATCGTATTTTGAAATAAGCTCCTTCGCCGGACGCTTGTTTATTATGTCCTGTGCCTCCCATTTGTCATTCTCTGGATTCTCGCAGTATCCGAGGATAAAGACAAAGGATCTTTCCTCACCGCTATCCAGTGTAAGACCTATCTCATGAACCCCGACAGGATACCAGCCGCTGGCTACAGAGCCGGTACAGTGGCCGTTTATCACCGCGTCAGGTCTGTCCGGACCGTTATACACACCGAGGAAATCATCACGGCTCGTATCGAAGCCATCAATATCCGCATTTACATGCCAGATCGCATAATGGTTTCGGCGTTCTCTGTATTCGGTCTTATGATATATGGTGGAGCCGATGACCTCTACCTCTCCGGTGGAAAGGTTTCTCTGGAAATTTGTCATATCATCCATGGCATTCCAGAGACAGAATTCCACATAGGAGAACAGGGTGAGGCTTTTCTTTGTACTGCTCTCATTCTTCAAAGTGAGGACAGAGATCTCACAGCTGTCATTCATCGGAACAAAGGTAAGAAGTGAAGCATTTACTCCGTTTTTCGCAGAATCAAAGCGGCTGTAGCCAAGGCCATGGCGGCATTCAAAGGAATCAAGAGCGGTTTTTGAAGGCTGCCAGCCGGGATTCCACAGAGTGTCACCGTCCTTTATATAGAAGTATCTTCCGTTGGTATCTGCAGGACAGGCATTGTAGCGGTAGCGGGTAAGCCGTAAGAGCTTTGCGTCCTTATAAAAGGAATAACCGCCGCAGGTATTTGATATCAGGGAAAAGAAATCCCTATTTCCCAGATAGTTTATCCAGGGAAGAGGAGTCTTAGGAGTGTTAATGACGTATTCACGTGTATTGTCGTCGAATGAACCGAATTTCATGACCTTCTGTTCTCCTTTCTTATAGGAAGATAAGTGCCGCCCATTATGCAGTAAATTACTAAAACGTTTAAGAAAAATGGCGCGGTACGCCCGGAACATTTGTTAAAAGTATATACAATAATCGCTGATAATGCAAGAAAGAACTGTGTGATATCCCGATTGAAACCGGGTCTCCTTCCCGGATCACGAAAACGGTTAAGAATTACTGACCGATTGTTTGGAAAATATGAAAAAAATGTGACTTTTGGCGTACGAATCATGGTATGATAATTCCCATGAACAGTGAACAGTTTTTAAATGAATTGGAAGAAGCCCTAAGCGGCAGTATCAGCCCTTCTTCAGTCACCGAAAACATCAGGTATTATGAGGAATATATCGCCACGGAAAGAAGAAAGGGCAGGACGGATGAAGAGATAATGGAGGAGCTGGGGGATCCCAGGCTTATCGCAAGGACCATTATAGACACTTCAGAATTCAGTGTGAAGCGCGGGAGCGAAAGAGTATTTGATGAGCAGGGAGGAAGTGATACTTCCGATGAGCAGCAGACAGGCAGCGGATACGGAGGATTCAGATATACAAGGATCAGCGGCCTGAAAGCCTTGGCTGTTCTTGCATTAATCCTTATCATCTTTTTTGCTATATTCGCCTTTGCGGTATGGCTCGTCGGATCCTTTATCCTGGCTTTCTGGCCGGCCATTGTCGCCGCGGCGGTTATCTGGTGGATACTGAATCCATTAAAGGGGGATTAGATCCGGTAAATCAGAAAAAGCCGCAGTACCGGGGTTTCAGAGTTTCACAGGTGACTATTCTGAATGGGGAGATTCGGTCGTAAGGATGGAATTTAGTTTTACAAATATGATTTGTAAAAAAAGTTTATAAAAATGTAAAAAAAGTGTTGCATGAATTCTGAGTTTATGTTAGAATCTCTTTCGTAAAGGGAGTTTACCTTTAGATTCCCTTTAGAACAACCCCTTTATAAATATTTATACTCCCCTCAAAACCCTGTGGTTCCCCCACAGGGTTTTAACCTGTGGCGCTTTAATCAAAATGTGACTTTTGGCGTCCGAATCATTGTATTTCTTATAATACAAGGCTTGCAATCACTCCAGATCGTTGTACAATGTATACATGAGGGCGGGTAAATTGATAAGTCGCATCCTGCAATGCGGTCTTATTTTTTTATGTGCTTTTTCCTGAGGAAAGATCCTTCGCTAATTGCAGCGGCGTTTCAGAAATAGAGGAGCAGAATGAATCTTATAAAATATATTCTTAGAACCAGAAAAAGAAGCGTGAGTGTTCTGCTTGCGCTGGTTTTGCTGTTTTCCGGGCTGACGGCGGATACAGGGAGTTCATTTATTTATGCTGATGACAACGTGAGCACCGGGGTGTCAGACGGGGGATCCGCGGACGACCGGGATTCAAATGCTTCCCAGGATCCATCCGGGGAGAAGGAAAAGCAGGAGGAAGAAAGGGAAGAGGAGAAAAAAGAAGATAAGGAAGAAGAAAAAAAGGAAAACGATAAGGAAGAGGAAGATAAAGAAGAAAAAAAGGAAGAGGAAGATAAAGAGGAGAAAAAGGAAGAGGAAGGAAAGGAAGAGGAGGAAAACAGGGAAGATAAAAGGGAGGAAAGCGGCGCAGAACAGGAAGAAAAAGCGGAAAAGAAGGAAGGTACAGAGGAAAAAACGGAGGAAAACACGGCAGTCCCTGAAAACACGGAAGAAAAAGCCGATGGCAGCGAGGGACATTCCCATGTATTTGAGAAGTATGTATCAAATTTGGACGGAACCCATACCGTTTTCTGTACTGTCGAGGGCTGTGATAAGAAGCGCACGGAAAACTGCAGCTTTGACATAAACGGAAAATGCACCAAGTGCGGATATGAAAATGCAAACGGGGGAGCGCCTGCCGGGGCGGAGCCTTCGACGGAGGATACTTCCCTAAGGGACGGGGAATCTGTTTCGTCACAGGATACCCGGAATAAGGATGAGAAGGAAAATAGTTCTTCCGGGGAGGGAGAATCCGGGGAGGAGAGCACGGTGTCTTCTCCCGATGCTTTGAATACGGATGCAGAAAAGAAAAGCGTATCCGGAGACGAAGCCGGAAAAGAGGGTGAAGCTGAAAAGAAAAGCGTATCCGGAGACGAAGCCGGAAAAGAGGGTGAAGCTGAAAAGAAAAGCGTATCCGGAGACGAAGCCGGAAAAGAGGGTGAAGCTGAAAAGAAAAGCGTATCCGGAGATGAAGCCGGAAAAGAGGACGTATCCGGAGACGGGATCGGAACTGAAAAGGAGCATACGGTACTTGAAAGCGGCGGGGTCAGAGTTGAAGGACTGCTGCCGAAGGGAACAGTCTTAAGAGTAAGCGAGATCGGAAAGGCAGAGGCGAGGGAGCTCGTAGATGATGAGGGAAAGGATAAGGCAGTACTCCTTGCCTATGACATTACCTTACTCTGCGGAGAGGAGGAGATCCAGCCGGATGAGAGCGTAAGGGTCACCATAGAGCCTCCGGAAACCGTGGATAAGGAGCTTCTTAAAGAGGGAGATATGGAGCTTATCCATGTCACCTCTGAGGACAATAACGAATCTGTAGATGTGGAAGTCGGAAATGACGGGGACATCGAATTTGAAACGGAGGGATTCTCTCCGTTTATCCTTTTACTGGGGTCGGGAAACATTGATTACAATGAGCCGGCAGCAGATCTTTATTTTTCACAGCGGATAAATGTGAATTTTTCAGATGCATCTCTTATTAATCACGGGGATACGGTAAAGGTCACGATCTACGGAAACATAAAAAAAGAAAAGCTGAAGGACGGTGACAGTGAGAACCGTGAGATCATAGAGCTTCTCTCTGAAGAGCTCACCATTAATAATATTAAGGATAACAAGGCATCACTCGTCTTTGACTTCAATAATGTCCCGGTATACTTAAAGGGCATGACCGGCAATGTAAATGAGGGCGGGAACGGAACCTATGAGATGCCTGAAGGCTTTTACGGAGTTACGGTTGAAAAGACCGTGGACGGGTATCTTCCCGAGATCGAGGGAACGAAATACACGGACGGTGAAAAAACCTACAGGGTACTTTCTCCACTTATGGACCCCAATGATACGGTATGGTCCACGTCTGCCGTTACGGTAACACATAAGATACTTGAGCTTGTAAAGCCGCACTTTACCATAGAATGGCAGGATAACCGGAACTATGCCGATAAGAGACCCTATTCCGAGGGATACTATATAAGGAGCGGGGGAGAGGATGAGATAGCTTCAGGTATTGACCTCTATGTAAAGGAAGGGGACAGCTATACTCTTGTTAGTGATAACTCTCCGATACTGGTATCTCCGGGCTCGAACCACCCCAAAGTCAGCTATGCCTCCTTCAGCTCCTGGAGCGTGGCATATTCTAACCTTCCAAAGTATAAGAAGGATGGTACTACCCCCTATGAATGGTACATAAGACCCAATGAAAAGCTCTTAAATGACGGGAAGGAAAGGAAGAACTACTACAATATTAGCGATGACGGCTATATCTTAATATCCGGGGACAGCGATGCAAAGCTTACCTTTACCTATACCGACGGTATCAGAGGAAGGATAGTATGGCGTATATCGGATAATTCTGTCGTGCCTCCCCTTCCCGGTGATTCACTTTTGACCGCTGCGGGAATGAAGCTATACAGAAAAAAGGGGGACATCGCTGCAGAGGAAACAACTGTTTCCGGCTCCGCCGTAAGCTGGAATGAAAGCACGGAGAGCGGAAACAGGGTTTGGAGCTACAGTATAAAGGGCTTCCCGCTCTATGCGGAAAACGGGGATGCGATCACCTATTATACGGTAATGGAGAGTAATCCCTTTTATTACAGCGAAAATAACACAAAATTCAAATTTACCTACGACAACGGAAGCTTCAGCTCCGACTCCGATAAGTGCTATTCGGGGGAGACCATATATGCCACGGTCACGGACAATGCGGAGTTTTCCTTTGATAAGAAATGGCTTGACGGCGGCGATCTTGAGAGAAGAAAGGCTGCCATAGAAAAGGGGATAACACTCTATCTCTGGAGATATCCCGTGAATAAGGGGATAGCTGCGGGAGCTCCCGTCACAAAGGATGCAAAGCAGTATACCTTAAGGCTTTCCGAAAATGATGCCGGAGACGCGGGAAATAACAGTATAAGGATAGACCTCTCCAAATTCTCGTCCGACAGCTTCCCTAAATATGATGAAATGGGCTATGAGTATGTCTATTATGTGACGGAGGTATCGGATTCCGGGCTCTACAGAACAGTTTATCCCGACGGAAAGGATGTAAAGAACGGCGAAGTACTTAAAAATGTGCGGAGCGCAAAGATAGCTCCGACGATCATAAAGCAGTGGGATGTGGCGGCAGTGACCGACTATGTGAGCTCCGTATGTACCTTTATGCTGCAGAGAAAAGAAAACGGGGAATGGAAAGATGTGGAGGAAAAGACCTTAACAGGCTTCAGCTCAAGTAAGAAGTCCATAGAAGGAGTATTCTCACCACAGGAGCTCTATGACGTTAGCGGTGACAGGTATGAATACAGGGCGGTCGAAACAGCAGTAAAGGCCGGAACCGGAGAGCCTGCCGAATTTGGTTCCGGGGTATCCGGCGATTCTTTAGGGATCTGGAGCAGAACCTATAAATTAAAGGATCATACCTACAGCTCTTCTTCAGAATACCGTACCGTTCTTCGGGATGGGGCGGAGACCGCTGTTATCAGGGTTACGGACAGGCTTTCCGGTACGAAGAAGCTCTATATCATAAAGAAGTGGACAGGCTCAGGCTGGAATATTGGCACAGCAGACAGCAAGACCGGGGATATCACCTTTGATTTAAGGAGAAGGATAGACGGGGAAGCTGAGAGCGTATATGCAACCGTAAGTATGATAAAGCCCGCTAGTCCCGCCGGAGAGACCTCCGGAAGCGGAGAGATGGAGGTCACATCATCGGATCCGGCTCTTATTTCTACAAATTCATATACCATAGAAAATGACGGAAGCACCTGGAAAAGCGCTGCTATGACCGTTCCCGCATATACAGGGGACGGAAGGCAGTATATCTATACGCTGGACGAGAAAGCCGTAGCTTCACCCGATACGGAGCTTCATTATACGGAGGAATATGACAGGAATATAAGCGGAAATGAGATAAAGCTCTATATCAATAATCACATAGGCTCTGAAACCGTAAAGACAAGGCTCAGGATAGAAAAGATCTGGCATGATGACTCCGACAATTCACAGAGATCAAATGTGAGGGTATGGCTCGGAACCTACGATGACGAAGGCAATTTTAAACAGGCACTAAGCGGCAATGAGCCGGAGCATCCCTACTATGTGGATCTTATTTCTGATAATGACTATGACTCCTATATCTGGGTGGACGGGGCAGACTTTATCTCTGAGAATCAGATGTCCGCATTCAATGAAGCCACAAGCGAGAATCGAACCGAGGCAATAAATAACCGCCTCGCCATAAAGGCAGCGCTTTACAATGAGAATAGCGGTAAGTACGACAGAGAACTTAAAAATATCGGATTTGTGCCAAATGGCACCACAGTTTCCGGCGGAACTGTAGATGCCGTTGTTAGCGGGGATAGCTTTAAGCCGGGCTACAGGGTCAGCGTGACGAAGAAGGACGGAAGCTTTACCATTACAAATACACGTGTGGGCAGCAGATCCTTCAGCTTCAAAAAGAAATGGATAGATTCCGATAATGCCCTGAAGAGCCGTGGGAATTTCCTCCGGGTGGCGCTTTTCCGGGAGGAAAGCGGGGTTGAAAAGGAGATCGCCTATAGGGATATACCCACATATAAGTCAGACGGGGTTACCTTAACAAGCGGAACAGACCTTACCGTAGAGTTCACAAATAACGGTGAATACTATCCCGCCTATGACTTAAGTGGAAATAACTATGTCTACAGCTTAAGGGAATATATCTGCAAGGGAAGAAATCCCGCTACGGATATACCGGACAGTAAGACGGAGGTTCTCTTAAGCGCTACGGAGGACACCACAAAGACAGGCTATGTTGTAGAGGAGGATACGGAGACCTCATCCATAACGGAAATATCCGGGACCCATGATCTGGGTAAAGACGGCACAAAGAGCTTCCTTATAAGTGAGAACTCCGGTCATACCAACAGGGCAGCGGGAGACAGAGAGGATGTGGAATTCTACTGTATCTGGCACGACAAGGCAAAGAACGACCAAAGGCCGGATGTATTCTTTACACTCTATTATAAACGCGGTGCCGGAGGGGAGATAATCCCTTATGAGGGCAGCTATACCGAACGCTGGGTGGATGTGGTAAGCGGAAACAAATTCATACAGAAGGCCATCTTCAGCGGTGTCCCCGCGGCAGATGTTAGCGGAAATGTGTATGAGTACTATGTTGCGGAGACCCTTAATAATGATGTTATAGGCTACAGCGTGGATCACTATTCGGAACCCCTTTTTAATGTGGAAGAAGCCCTGAGTGATCTTAATACTGCTGTGGTTTCTGCCAATTCGGGGCAGATAATTGTAAAAAACGGAGTGTCTAAAAATGCGGTGGCCACTGCCGACGGAACACTCCTTATAAAGGAGAAGAGCTTCGGTGTCAGTACCATTCATGACAGCATACATATTGAAGGCAGGAAGCTCTGGATCAATATCCCGGAAGGGATAGAGGTGGACAGGCTCCCTTCTGCCTACATATATCTTTTCAGGGACAGCGAATATGATCATGCTCATAAGGTTCCGGTTGTTTCGGGAGCCGCGGATCTTGAAAAGAAGAAGGCGGCTTACTCCGCGCATGCTGTGGAAGCAATTTCTGCAAATGACGGCTCAAAGTCTCCAAGGAATCTTAATGCAGCCAAGTCCATGTATATATTCGGAACCTATAATGCGGATAATACCACGCCTGCTACTTATGTAAACTTCCCGAAGTATGACGATATGGGAGCCCTCTATAAATATACGGTTAGCGAGTGCATCTATAATGTATTTGATAATGAGCTCCCTGCGGACATAATGATACCGAAGAATTATTCCGACAATACCACTGATCTCGCAAATCATTATAAGCTCTACGCCGCCACAAATAAGAGGAGCTTCAGGATCACAAAGCAGTGGAAGGTTGATAAATTGCATAATAAGGTATCCGTCAATGCCAAGGCGACCTTCAGGCTCTACCGTAAGGAGCTTTTAGATGACGGACATGGGTACAAGGCACTGCATTATGCAGAGGATGACAGCAGTCTTTCAGATCCTTCATCCTCCGCTACGGCGGCGGCAGCTTTCAATATAAGCGGCAATGACCTGGAGCTGATCTCGGAAAACACCCTAGAAAAACCGGCTACGGAGACCAACTATTCGGAGATCAACTTCAACTGGAACGATCTTCCTATATTTGCGCCAAGCGGACGTATCTATGCCTACTATGCCGTGGAAATGATAGATGATATGCCGGGATATAAGGTTGCGCTTAACGGAAAAAATCCGTCAGCCGGAAGTGATAACGGCAGCGGTCCCGCCGCCGGGAATACCGCTTTAAGCGAAAACTCGTCCTATGTGGGCGTAGCCTTTGCAAACAACGAAATAGATATCGCGAATACAGGTGCAGAGGATAACATCAAGAAAGAAACCTTCAGAAATACCTATAAGCAGATGGGATTTCTGACCCTTAAGTTTGAAAAGATATGGAAAACCCAGACCGGAAATGGTAAGGATGAAAGCGCTGCGATGGTTCCAAGGCTTTCGGATGAAAGCAGCAAAGCTACGAGAGCCTTAAGCTTTGACATAAGAGCCGTGGCAAAGACACAGTCCGGAAAGGATAAGGATAATCCGGAAACAGTGAGCTTCAATGAGGGGACGGACTACAGCATAATAAATGTATCGGCTAATTCTTCAGACCCTGAGAGATGGTATTACACCGTGTCCTTTAATAAGCCGGTTCCATTTTATTCGGAAAACGGAAATGTCTATACCTATTATGTTAAGGAAATCTTTAATACTGCTTTTGTTAAGGCAAATTACAAGGCAACAAAGAGTACAATTTATAATACCGCGGATAAAGCCACTCCCGGCGACGGCGAACCTGATGACAATGACCACAGGGTGCTTACGATGGGAGGTGCTCTTTATAATGAGTTGAAGGGCGAATTCAGCATATGTAAGCAGTGGGATGATTTTAAAAACGATTACGGGATGAGAGAGGGAGCGGTTGTCTTTGATGTGGAGCGGCGTCTCGGAAGTACAGGTCCATTTTCAAAATATATATCGGGTAACATCCTGAATAAGACTAAGAATTGGACGCAAGAATTCACTAAACTCCCTATCTCAGCAAATAACGGCTCTGCAGAGGGTGAAAAGTATGAATACCGGATCGTTGAAACGGAGATAAGACCGGGATCGGGAGATCCCATTACGGTGCCTTATCCTAAAGGTGCTCAGAATGCCGAGTGGACACCGAACGGGAAGGATGCGCCGGACAGCGGAAGCTACTTTGAGCCTGTGGTGGCAGGAAACTATAAGGTATACGATCCCGCCGACATAACACTGCCGACAAGCGGAACCAGATTGATAGTAAACCAGCTGGATACCGGAAGAGCCGTAGTGAGTCTCAATGTCATCAAGAAGTGGGAGGATAACGGTTATTCCGCGGGATTAAGGCCGGAAAGGCTGACTGTAAGGATCGATGTATCTACAGATCAGGGAAAAACCTGGAAAAATCTGCAGCCGGGAAAGGAAAGGGTAATAATAAAGACGAACGATCAGGATCCATCCGATCCGGACAGCTGGGTTTATACCTTTGAGAATCCGCTGCCTAAGTATTTCGGTACCAGTCTAAACGACATCTATATGTACCGTGTTGTTGAGACGAAGGTGGGAGATGTTGACGGAGGGCTGACGGGACTTGACAGTGATCTTAAAGGATACGGGGGATCCTACTATGTCACCCATTCAAATAGTGTAAATAGTGTAGAGAAGGACGGAGCCGGTGATATAAAAGGTTATACCACAACCATTAAAAATAAGCTTGTTCTTAGAGAAGAGCCTGTTATTATCCGTAAGATCTGGAATGACGGGAAAACTGCGGGACACGAGGGAGTTAAGGCAGCACTTTACAGTAAGAATTATACGGGAGGAAGCGCAGCATCCGCAGTGCAAAAGCTTTCTTTTCCCGGAAATGAAGTGACACTTACGGATGGCAGTCCGGCATACTCCTATCAGGGGCTTCCCAAGTATAATAAAAACCACGAGCTTATAGTCTACTACGTTAAGGAGGAGACTACGGACAGCTTTAAGACTCAGTATGCTTCATCTACGGGAACAGCGGTTTCCTATAATGCAGTGTCTGCAGATCAGCTTCCCCACAGCAGTACGGATCCTTCAGACTCGGATAAGGCTTTCTATGTTAATATCATAAATACACCCTTGACAAGTGTCAGCGTGTCAAAGAACTGGTTAGACGATAATGATGCCTACAGCTTAAGGCCTGACAGCCGTGTATTTACGCTTCAGAGACGGAAGGTGGATCCGGCAGGAAATGTGCCGGTAGGAGAGAATTGGGAAACCGTAACGAAGGCTGAGCATAAAAAGACAGATCCATCGGAAACTGCTTCAACAGATCCCGTGACCGTGACTCTTAAAAAGAGTGAAAACTGGGCAGCAAAGACGGTTTCAAAGCTTCCTCTCTATGTCCTGAACGGAGGCACAGGGACAAAGTACCAGTACAGGCTTTCGGAGAATAATATACCGAATGGCTATACATTAAGGGCTGACGGAACAAAAGGAGTTGCAGCTGATGACGAGGGCTACAGCTATGACTTCAGTAATGATTCAGAGCATAAGTCTGTCGTTACTAACCGGCTGATAAGGCGCAGCGATATAAGCGTTAAGAAGCTCTGGAATACGGATTCGCAGCCGGATATCGTAAACGTAAGCCTCTACAGTAAAAATGCGGTTAACGGCAGCGATACGGGAAACTTAAGCATATATAAGATAAGCGGAAATGCTGCGGAAAAGACCTTAAACGGCAACGGAACCGTGGTCTTTTCGGGACTGCCTCTCTACAATAAGGACGGAAACGAGATCATATATTATGTGAGTGAGAACAGGAGTGTTAGCTTTTCCGCGGTTTATAAAACGGGAGACGGACGAAGCCTGACAGATCCCGGAGAGGTAAAGACCGTATCCGGCGGAGCTATGTTTGAAGTAACAGTCATAAATACGCCATACACAAGCGCCTATGCAGAGAAGCGTTGGAATGATCAGGAGGATAAATTTAAGACAAGGCCGGTGAGTGTAAATCTCCTACTTCAGAGAAGCGAAAACGGAGGAAGCTATGAGGCAGTGATCTGGAATGACATTCCGGATAATGCTTCTGCAAAGGAGATGATCGGAAAGGGTAAGGGAGCCCAAAGGGCCGTCATAAAGCTTGATGAGAATGTCAGCTGGAAGGGCATCCTTCACAAGCTTCCCCACTATAAGGCATACGCGGGAGCCATTATTAAGTATGACTACAGATTTATCGAAACTGATGAAAGTGGAGACCCTTATGTGCCCTTCGGCTACAGCCTTGACCCTTCGGCAGCCGAATACAAAAAGACAAATACCGGTGATGAGACGGGCTATGTCCATAGCTACAGTGAAACGGAAGGGTATAAAGGGTATAAGACAAAAGTTACAAATACGCTTATCACAAAGGACGCGGTGGCTGTCAAGAAATGGAATGATTACAGTGACAGCCTGAAGATAAGGCCGGATGAGATCACCTTATATGTGAGTGAGAATACGGCAGTGACCCGCAGCACTGACAGCTTTAACAAGCGCTTCCTCGGAGGAATGACCGATAAGAAGCCCTTTGGAGTGAGTCCGTATTCCAATCTTTCGGGTACGGGGATTTCACCCGTAAAGAGTGACGGGGGAGACACCTGGACCTATAGCTTTACGGATCTTCCGAAGTATGCCTACGGTGATGACGCCGATCCCGATTCTCCGTCTCCGAAAGAGATCGAATATATGGTGACGGAGGACATCAACAGAAAATATGACGGCTTTACCCTAAGGGATTACTATGCTGTATCGCATAATTACGGTGTAAGGAAGGATGAGACCGACATCTTAAATACTGTAATGAAGAATGACGGGTCCCTGATAATTGAAAAGGTGATAGAAAAGTGGGATCCTTTAGAGCCTGATTTTAACGACACATTCACCTTTAATGTTACTCTTAAAAGACCTGACGCTACCAAGGCTCCTTTTGAGGGCTATTACAGGATCTGTAAGAGCGGGGACGTTACAAGCCTTTCATCGGGACAGCTTCGGGATGAAGCCTTTAAGGATGACAGTACTTATTTCGGCAGTCCCGTTAAGGCAGAAAACGGAAAGATAAAGCTAAAGGCAGGTCAGACCGCAGTGCTTACCGGGATCAATTCAAGATACTACTATGAGGTCACCGAGGATCCTACGGGAGACAGTGAGGATCCGGTATACGGCTATGACCTCTGCGGCATAAAGAATATCCGGGGAGACGGTACGGATAACTGTTCCGCGAGCTACAATACCTTTCCTGCAACGGTGACAGGGGAAACAGAGGATACACATCTCGTTTCCGAGAACGGTAATTATATAAAGGGAATCGCAAAGGGAAAGATCGCCGGAATCGGAGAGATCCCTCCGAAGGTTATCTTTACCAACAGGCTTTTCGATCCGGAAAGCTACCGCCTGAAGGTCAAAAATACCACTGAAAGCGGCATTGGTGATAACGGAGAGATCACAAAGGGCGGCTGGGTAAAGATCTATCACAGCCGTACCTGCGTTGACCGCAGTGATAAGATTGATAAGATAGGCCGGAATTCCGGGAGCTACATTGGAACGGAAACACATTATATTGAACAGGCCATGTCCGTTGAGTTTAAGCCGGATACAGCTAACGGCTACAGATACGGAGACTCCCTCACCATTAAATGGTGGGATGATATGGAGCCTGACGAAAGTAAGCCCGAGGATAGCATCACAGTAACTGGCTATATCAATGAGGAGGATGAGCTTCCCTATACGGGTTCCATAAGTGATGAGGTTAGCGGAAATTCAGCCTCCGGTAATAATGTCAGTGATAATGATGTTTCCGGAAACAGCACGGCAGACGGAAGTGCATCCGGAAATGATGCCGTGAGTGATAATGACAATACCTCCGGGTCGGGAGTCAGCGGAAACGACAGACCCGAAGCGGATCTGAGCGGCAATGATACGTCCGATGCGGATCTGAGCGGAAACGATTCGCCTGATGATACGGATCTGAGCGGCAATGATACGCCTGAAAATGAGACGGAAGAAGAGAAAGCCGCAAGGGAGAAATTTGAAAGTGTCTGGGCACCCCTTATAAAAACCGGGAAGTTTAAGCATATCACCGTTCTCAACGGTTCGGTGGTTCTTACACTTGCAAATGATTATAAGGAAATGCCCCATAAGGTTCTGGTGGAGGTAAACTTCAAGGCGCCTGAACCTGATCCGGAACCCGGGCCTGCTCCGGCACCCGGTCCAAAGCCGGATCCTGCTCCTGAACCTGATCCTGCTCCGAACCCTGAGCCTGCTCCGAACCCTGAGCCTGCTCCGAACCCTGAGCCTGCTCCAAACCCTGAGCCTGCTCCAAACCCTGATCCTGCTCCGAACCCTGAGCCTGCTCCGAATCCTGCTCCTGCTCCGGATCCTGATACGAACCCTGAGCCTGACCCGGAACCTGCTCCTGTTCCGGCACCCGGGCCCGATCCATCGAAACCTCCGGTTAAGGATAATACCGGAGGAGGAAACTCCGGAGGCTCCGGTAAAAATACAAACAAAACCGCCGCTTTAGCCACCAATACCGGGGGAGGTGCTAAGCACAGCCACAGTCACTCCGGGGAAGTGATCGAAGCGGGAGAGGCGGCCGTGCTATCCGGAACAGTTCCCTCCGGAGGGATGATTTCTGACGAAGAAAGAGAAATAAGCGGGAACAGTAATTTACGAAAGGGTATTAGAACCGGGGATGATACGCCTGTAGAGCTTTTACTTACCCTTCTCGCGGTACTCCTTCTGCTGCTCGGAGTGGTCTTAACACTGCTCTTCCGGAGAAGAAAAAATGAAAAGGGGTGACAGGGGAACCCGTATCCTTGCGCTTCTTGCCGTTATCATCCTTGCCGCAATAATTGCCGTAACAATGCGCCTTGTATTTTACGGGCAGGAATATTTATCCGACAGGATGAGCTATGAGGTACTGAGGGAGAGCGTTATGGCAGAGGATGCCGGAGAAGGGAACGGAAGCACTATCGATCTAAATGCATTACGACAGATTAATCCCGATGCTGCGGGATGGCTGTATGCCTGTAACGGGGATATTGACGGACCTGTGGCACAGGCCTTTGATGATGATTTCTATCTGACGCACCGTTTCGACGGGACGGAGGGAAAAGCCGGAAGCTTTTTCACCGATAAGGAGTCGGTTCCGCCCTTCCGCTGTCCCTTAACCGTGATATACGGTCACAATATGAAGGACGGCAGCATGTTCCATCCGCTTCTAAAGTACAGGGATGAAGAGTATTTCAGAAGCTTCCCGGATTTCACGGTATATACCTTTGAAGGAAAAAAGGATTACCGGATTTTTTCCGCTTTTTTCGCGGATTTCGATATGATACCCGGAGTGGGAGACGGGGAGGAAAACAGTGAAGCCATAATTAAAAAGGCCCGGGAAATGTCCCTCTACGATACGGACACAGGGGATATTCCGGAGGACACTCGGATTGTTATCCTTGTTACCTGCGAGTATTCCGGAGATGATAACAGGATGGCAGTGTACGGTATTGAAGCCGGGAACTGAGGCTTGATTGAAGGCTTGATCGAAGCAGGCAGTTTTGCTTGTCAAACAGGCTCCGTTTCATTACAATATAGCCCATGGATGAATTCAGGCTGATCGCTCCCTGTCACTTCGGACTGGAGAGCGTATTAAAAAGGGAGATAGTCTCCCTGGGATTTGAAATAGATAATGTTCAGGACGGAAGAGTGACCTTTAAGGGAAAGAACGATGCCGTTCCGAGAGCCAATATCTTTCTGCGAACCGCCGAACGTATCCTTATTTCCGTTGGCGAGTTTGATGCTTTCACATTTGAGGAGCTTTATCAGGGAACCAGAGCACTGCCCTGGGAGGATATAATACCTAAAAACGGGAGATTCTGGGTTAAGAAAGCATCCTCCGTCAGATCAAAGCTTTTCAGTCCCTCCGATATCCAGTCAATCGTAAAAAAGGCCATGGTCGACAGGCTTTCAGAGAAGCACGGGATCTCCCTGTTTCCGGAGGACGGGGATGAGTATCCGCTAAGGGTATTTATAAATAAAAACAGGGTTACCCTGGGGCTCGATTCAACCGGAGTATCATTGCATAAGAGGGGCTACAGGAAAAAGCAGGGGGCTGCTCCCATTGCGGAAAATCTGGCGGCAGCGCTTATTATGCTGACCCCCTGGAAAAAGGACAGGATCCTTGTCGATCCCTTCTGCGGAAGCGGTACCATCCTGACGGAGGCGGCTATGATAGCTGCAAATATGGCTCCCGGAAGGAACAGGGAGTTCACGGCCGAGGCCTGGGATCATTTGATCGAAAAAAAGCTTTGGTACAGGGCTGCAGACGAAGCGGAATCCCTTATCAATAAGGATATCGGCTGCGATATTCAGGGTTATGATATTGACGCTGATGTGATAAAGGTTGCCAGGGAAAATGCTGCAAATGCGGGAGTTTCGGAGCTCATCCATTTCCAGGAGAGACCCGTGAAGGAGTTGTCCCATTCAGGCAGATACGGCTTTATCATAACCAACCCTCCCTATGGAGAGAGGCTCGAGGAGAAGGAAGCCCTGAAGGGCATATACTCGGAGCTCGGAGAGGCCTGGAAGCGACTGGACAGCTGGTCTTTATATGTGATAACTTCGTATGATGATGCCGAGAAATATATTGGAAGAAGAGCCGACAGAAACAGAAAGATATACAACGGAATGATTCAGACGAGATTTTTCATTTTCGAGGGGCCGAAGCCTCCCCGGAGAACGCATAACGGGAACAGGGGGCAGCAGGCTTGAAGAACACCTCCACAGTTATAGCATCATTTCTCTTATTTTTTTTCAGCGCCGCATTATTTGCAGCGTCCTTAACGGGAAGAGTTACCGTAAGAGCGGAGAGCCATGCGGAAAGAGGTCTTTTCAACAGAGGAAGCGAAGAGGAGACCGGAGACAGTACGGAGCTTGAGAAGGCAGGTTATCTGAAGATACCTCTTCCGGAAGGCGTAGAGGAGACGGATGTCACCATTCAGAACAATCCCTTTGAAAACAGGATCTTTATCCGTATTTCCGGAGCGGATGAGGATTATTACAGGACAAATTTCTTCTCCGGGGATATGACCGGCATAGAGGATGTGAGATACGGTTATGCCGACGGGGTATCAACCGTGGAGCTTATAACCGGAGAAGTCCGTATCCCGGTATGCGAGTACACTCCGGGCAGCTTTTTTGTGAAGGTTCTGCCGCCGCGGGATATCTATGAAAGAATAATAGTGGTTGACAGCGGTCATGGCGTCAACGATCCCGGATCCGTGGTCTACGGCATAGAGGAGAGGAGTATCACAGCCGCTGTCGCAGGGAGACTCTGTAATTTTCTGCAGGACGGGAAGACTATGGTGTGTCTGTCTGTTCCGGATGAAACGGTCAAAAGCGAGAAGGAACGTTCGGATATGATAAACAGTCTGGAACCGGATCTTCTAATAAGCATACATACCGGAGCAGATCCCGATACCAGAGTTACTAACGGGGTAGAGATCGCATCTTCCTCTGATCAGGCGGATAAGGCAGAGGAGCTTTCAGCTCTTATTTCGTCGGCCTGTGATCAGAAGAACCTGGGATCATCGGTCAGGAGCTTCCCGGGACTCACGGAGTATCTCAAGGTGCCGTACCTTAGGATCAAGCTTGGTATTATCACGAACAGATATGAAGCGGAAAAGATGAACAGTGAGGATTATCAGGAGAAGGTGTCGAGGACGATCGCAGCCTTTATCAATGGTACGGGAAGCTTTGCGGCAGGATCGGCTATAAGTGCCGGAGGTGGATTTTGATATGAAGAAGGTGGACAGGATAGTATTTGCCACGGGGAATAAGGATAAGGTCAAGGAGATCCGGGAGATAACAAAGGATTTCAATATCCCGGTGATCTCCATGCATGAAGCCGGGATAGAGGCTGACGTTATCGAGGACGGGAAGAGCTTTGAAGAGAACTCCCTTATAAAAGCCCGGGCAGTATGGGAAGAATGCGGCGGACTGGTGCTGTCCGATGACTCAGGACTTGAAATTGACGCCCTGAATAAGGAACCCGGTATCCTTTCCGCAAGGTATATGGGAAAGGATACTTCATATCATGAGAAAAATACTGATCTCATCAGAAGACTTGAAGGCGTGCCTGATGAAAAGCGGACTGCCCGCTTTGTGTGTGCTGTAACAGCGGTCTTTCCGGACGGAAGTCACAAAACGGTCCGGGGAGTTATGGAGGGTAGGATAGGCTATGAGGAAAAAGGTGAGAACGGCTTCGGCTATGACCCTATTTTTATCCTTCCGAAATACGGAGTAACCACTGCGGAGCTCCCTCCGGACGTAAAAAATGAAGAAAGCCACAGAGGAAAGGCACTGAGGCTGATAAAGAACGAGATAGAGAGGTATCTTGATGAAAATACTGATAGTCAGTGATACCCACGGGCACATGTCAAATTTCAGGGAGGTCATAAAGAAGGTATCTCCCATAGATATGCTTATCCACTGCGGAGATGTGGAAGGGCAGGAGGACTCCATAAAGAGCCTGGCAGGCTGTGAATGTCATATCGTTTCCGGAAACAACGATTATTTCTCCGATCTTCCACGGGAGGATGAATTCAGTATCGGGGAGCATAAGGCTTTTTTGACCCACGGACACAGCTACGGTATCTCTATGGGCTGCGACCGGATAGTGGAGGAAGCGCTGTCCAGAGAAGCGGATCTGGTTTTCTGCGGACACACCCACCGACCCGAAAAAACCGTCATTGACGGGGTAAGGGTTTTTAATCCGGGCAGCCTTTCCTACCCCAGACAGGAGGGGAGAAACCCCTCGTATATGATTATGGAGCTCGATTTGGAGGGCAGGGTGTTCTGCAATGTGTTTTATCTGTGAGGGGAGTCGAAGAGAACCGTCACCATTGACTTCCCATTGCCCCTCCCTGATTGCTTTTTGCAAGTCTCTGTTGTAAAATAGTGTAGTTATGGAAAACAAGGAAACAGTATCAAAGAATTTTATAGAACGGGAAATAGACAAGGATCTGAAGGAAGGGGTATATGAAGGGGTTCATACCCGTTTTCCTCCGGAGCCCAACGGATATCTGCATATCGGGCATGCGAAATCCATTATCCTGAATTCCGGTATTGCCGCGGAGTATAACGGTCTTTTCAATCTCCGTTTTGACGACACCAATCCCACAAAGGAAAAGTCGGAATTTGTGGAATCCATCAAGGAGGATGTGGCCTGGCTCGGAGCCGACTGGGGAGACAGGCTTTTCTTTGCTTCGGATTACTTTGAGAAGATGTATGAGTATGCCCTTAAGCTTATAGAAAAGGGGAGGGCCTACGTTTCTTCGCTTTCTGCTGAGGAAATAAAGGAATACAGGGGAACCCTCACTGAGCCGGGCAGGGATGATCCGGACAGGGACAGGAGCATAGAGGACAGCCTAAGGCTCTTTAAGGAAATGAAGGACGGGAAGTACGAAGACGGAAAGTATGTCCTTCGCGGAAAGATAGACATGAAGAGCCCCAATATGAATATGAGGGATCCGGTGATATACAGGATAGCGCATCTTTCCCACCAGAATACGGGAGATAAGTGGTGTATTTATCCCATGTACGATTTCGCCCATCCCCTGGAGGACGCCATAGAGGGCATCACCCATTCCCTCTGTACGCTGGAATTTGAGGATCACAGACCGCTCTATGACTGGGTAATACGGGAATGTGAGATAGAGACACCACCACGCCAGATAGAGTTTGCAAAGCTCTATCTCAATAATGTGGTAACGGGAAAGAGATATATAAAGAAGCTTGTGGAGGAAGGCGTTGTTGACGGATGGGACGATCCGAGACTGGTTTCCATCGCAGGCTTAAGGCGCAGAGGCTACACTCCGGAATCCATCAGGAATTTCGTCAATCTCTGCGGTATCAGCAAGTCACAGGCCACTGCGGAGATGGACATGCTGGAGTACTGTATAAGGGAGGATCTGAAGCCGAAGGTGAAGCGGCTGATGGCTGTGCTTCATCCTCTGAAGCTCATCATAGACAATTATCCGGAAGGCCGGACAGAGGAGCTTGATGCGGTCAATAATCCCGAAAACCCGGAGCTCGGAAGCAGGAAAGTGAGCTTTTCAAGAGAACTCTGGATAGAGAGGGAGGACTTCATGGAGGAGCCCCCGAAAAAGTATTTCAGACTTTTCCCCGGAAATGAAGTCCGGCTTATGAATGCCTATTTTGTAAAATGCGTGGGCTTTGACAAAGACGATAACGGCAATATTACGGCTGTTCACTGCACCTACGATCCGCTTACGAAGCAGGGAAGCGACTTCAAGTCCGACCGCAAGGTCAAGGGTACGATCCACTGGGTCAATGCCGGTGACTCGGCGGAGGTAAGGGTCAGGCTCTATGAGAATATAGTTGACGAGGATAAGGGTGTTTATGATGAAGAGGGAAATATCAATCTGAATCCCAATTCCCTGGAGGAATGCACTTCTTTTGCGGAAAGGGAGCTTGGGGAGGCAAAGGCCTTCGACCGTTTCCAGTTTGTGAGAAACGGGTTTTTCTGTGTGGATCCCAGGGACTCGGGGGACGGAGCGCCTGTCTTTAACAGGATAGTTTCACTGAAGAGCTCCTTTAAACTCCCGCAGGAGGCAAAAATCTAATGTAAAAAGTCATCCTGAGCGAAGCGAAGGATCTAAAATGATTTGTCAGACATTGCTTTTAGGACGACAGAGATATATTGCATTGAAAAGATGCATTTTTTGAGGAGGTATATTATGGCACTGTTTTCGGGGATGGACAAATTTGGGTTGAAGGATATCAAGGGCGACGAGGTATTCGGAGATCAGGAAAAGAAAAAGGCAGCGGATGCTGAAGCCGCGGCAGCAAAAAAGGCTGCGGGCGAAATGGATTTTCTGATAGACAGGACTTATTCCTGCCCTGTATGCGATCAGGAATTCAAGAGCAGAACCGTAAAGAGCAGAAGCATAAAGCTTGTGGGTACCGATGAGGACTTAAGGCCGAAATATCAGCAGCTTGACTCATTAAAGTATGATGTGGTGGTCTGCCCCCATTGCGGCTATGCGGCTCTTGCCCGGACCTTTAAGAATATTTACGATTCCCAGAAGAAGCTGGTCAGAGAGACCATTTCCAGGGATTTTCATTATACCGAGCCGCCTGCGGTATACAGCTATGATGATGCCATCGAGCGCTATCAGATAGCATTTGCGAATGCCATGGTAATAAAGCAGGTGGATTCCGAGAAGGCTTATCTCTGCCTCAGAATGGGCTGGACCATCAGAGGAAAGATGGAGACCCTGGATCCTTCTTCACCGACCTATGAAGCTGACAGGAAGCAGTGTACAGAGGATGAGAACGAGGCACTGAAGCTCGCTATGGACGGCTTTATCGCCGCACGAACGCGTGAGCAGCCTCCTTTCGCAGGAATGGATCAGTCGACCCTCGATTACCTGATATCGGTACTGAGCGTGCGTTTCGGAAGGATAGATGTGGCATCAAAGCTTATTTCCAGCCTTATCTCCAATATGACAACAAATCCCCGGATCAAGGAAAGAGCCAGGGATTTAAAGGACCGGATCGTAGCAGGTCAGAAATAATGAAAAAACTTCATAGGATAGGGCAGCAGCTTATTCTTCAAAGGAGGAAAAGCTGAAAGTCGACACCTGATCCTCACTCATTTCCGAAGCTTTTTCAACCGTGTTCTTCGGCTCCTCCTGCGGGGTTCCTATGATATTTGACTCCGCATCCAGGGCTGCCTGCTTTGAAAAATGAAGGGGGACGTATTCGCGGTCTGAAGAAAGAGCTTCGGTCTCTTCAGTATCCGGACCCTTTTCGGATTCTTTTTTCAGGAATTCCTCCAGCTCATCATTTACGTCGGGATCGGAGTCCTCGAAAAGATCCTCGTCATGCCTGTCCTTCAGATAGTAATATGCCCCGGCTGCGGCAGCTCCCGCAAGGAGTGAGAAAAGAAGGAATTTTCCGAATTTCTTTGCCATTAAAGTTTTACCTCCTGTTTTCCGCTTTTCTCATTGATTATAGAGTATTTATCCGTATAAGTAAAGAAATGCGAAAGTCTGTCAAACAAAAATCAATAGTCTGTATCCTTATCCTGCTCTGTTTTTTCACGGTGCTTCTTCCGGGCTGCAAAAAGGATGAGGAGGAAAAGACGGATGTCGTCCTTACCACTGCCTTTGAGGAAAATGAGCTTTTCAGGATAGACAGCAGGAACTGTTACATTTCCGAAGCGGATATTTATATGAAATCCGCGGGAAGCAAGTATCAGGAGGTCTTCGGTGAGGATATCTGGAGACAGAATTTCGGAGGGAAAACTCTGGAGAAGGAGCTAAAGGATACGACCCTTGCCCGTCTCGCCCAGATAAAGAGTATGGATCTTCTGGCGGCGGAATGGAATATTGCCCTTTCAGAGGAGGAGGAGGAAAAAGCCGCTCTTGCAGCAAAGAACTATTATGCCACTCTTATGGGAACAGAGGAGGAAAAGGGTATTTCCGAGGAGCTGCTGCGGGAAATGTATGCGGACTATGCACTGGCGGACAAGATCTATGATGAGGTGACCTGCAACGTGAATCCGGAGATCAGCGATGATGAGGCCCGTTCCATCACGGTGAAGCAGATCCTTTTCAAGACATCGGACAAGGATGAAAAGGGCGGCCGCAAGGAGTACAGCGAGCATGACAAGGAGGCCGCATACAAGAAAGCACAGAAGTGCTTAAAAAGCCTGGATGAGGGAGCAGACTTCGATTCCCTTACGGAAAAGTACAATGAGGACCAGCAGAACACCTATACCTTCGGAAAGGGTGTGATGCCGGAGGAATTTGAAAAAGCTGCCTTCAATCTGGATACCGGGGAAATAAGCGGTATCGTGGAAACGGAGTACGGCTATCATATCATCAAGTGTATAAGCTCCTTTGACCAGGAGGAGACTGATAATAATAAGATAAGGATAGTCACCGAAAGAAAGAAGGAAGCCTTCAACAGGGTTTATGATGAATTTGTTCCGAAGCTTCACTCGAATCTCAATGAAGAACTGTGGAACAGCTTTGAATATGATCCGTACACGGAAAAGACAGGTACAAAGAGCTTTTTCGAGGTGTATGACGAGGTCTTTGCGTCCTGATCGCATTTCTTGATCAAATTTATCTTGTTAGCACTTTTTGTCGTTGAGTGCTAAAAATCCATTGACTTTTGTTTTAAGCCGCACTACAATACTTTTCTGAGAGCCGGACCGTCTTAAGTGTTCCGGTCAGACTCTGAAAAGAAAGGAAGTGCGGTATTTTATGGAAAAAAAACATGGAAATCTATCTATAAGCAGTGAAAACATTTTTCCCATTATAAAGAAGTGGATGTATTCGGATCAGGATATCTTTATCAGGGAGCTAATAAGCAACGGCTGCGACGCCATTACGAAATTAAAGAAGCTGGAGATGATGGGAGAGTACCAGGCTCCCGCTTCGGAAACCGACGGTAAGGAGGGCTCCGGCTTAAAGGGCAGGATTGACGTTAATGTAGATAATAAGAAAAAGACCTTAAGCTTCATCGATAACGGCATAGGAATGGATGCAGAGGAAGTGGATAAGTATATCAACCAGATCGCCTTTTCCGGTGCAACGGAGTTTATCGAGAAGTATAAGGACAAGTCGGACGGAGACCAGATAATCGGACACTTCGGGCTGGGCTTCTATTCTGCTTTTATGGTTGCGGATAAGGTTACCATTGATTCCCTTTCCTATGCCGAGGGGGCGAGCGCCGTTCACTGGGAGTGCGAAGGCGCAGGTACCGAGTATGACATGACGGAGGGCAGCCGTGAAAGGGTAGGCACCGAGATCACCCTTTATCTCAATGAGGACTGCCTCAAGTACTGCAATGAATACGCAGTACGCGAGGTTCTTGAGAAGTACTGCTCCTTTATGCCTACGGAGATATATTTAAATGATGTAAATAAGGAGCCTCCGAAGATCGAGAAGGACAAGGACGGGAAGGATATAGTTCCAGAGCCGCCAAAGCCAATAAACGACGTCAACCCTCTCTGGGCAAAGACACCGAAGGACTGCACCGACGAGGAATACAAGGAATTCTACAGAAAAGTCTTTAGGGATTACAGAGAGCCTCTTTTCTGGATACATCTTAATATGGATTATCCCTTTAACCTGAAGGGAATACTCTATTTCCCGAAGATAAATATCGAGTACGAGTCCATAGAGGGCGTTATAAAGCTCTACAATAACCAGGTATTTATTGCCGACAATATCAAGGAAGTGATCCCAGAGTTCCTGATGCTCTTAAAGGGTGTGATAGACTGTCCCGACCTGCCACTCAACGTATCGAGGAGCGCACTTCAGAATGACGGCTTTGTGAATAAGATATCAGAGTACATCACGAAGAAGGTTGCGGAGAAGCTTTCCGGTCTCTGCAAGACCGACAAGGAAAACTACGAGAAGTACTGGGAGGATATTTCTCCATTCGTGAAGTACGGATATCTCCGAAATGACAAGTTTGCGGAGAAGATAAACGACTACATTCTTTTCAAGGATATTAACGGAGAGTTCCTGACACTGCCCGAGGCTCTGAAGCTTCCTTCAACCGCAGAAGAAGCGGAGAAGGCCGCAGAGGAGGCGGAGAAGGAGTCAGCAGAAGACGGGAAGGACTCTGACGAAGCATCAGCGGAAGACGGAAAGAGTGCTGAAGAGTCAGCCGTTGAGGCAGAAAAGGCTTCAAATGAAGAAGCGTCCGGGGAGGGTACTGTTGAGCCAGCCGTTGAGGTAGAAAAGGCTTCAGACACCGATACGGAAAAAACGGAAGAAAAGAAGGAAACCATCGTATACTATGTGACGGATGAAAAGCAGCAGAGCCGTTACATCGATATGTTCAAGAAGTCAAAGATGGACGCCGTGATCCTTACCCACAATATCGATACTCCCTTCATGCAGTCCCTGGAGGGGAAGAACGAAGGCGTTAAGTTCATGCGTATAGACGCGAACGTTACCGAGGCTATGACAAGCAGGGAATCAAAGAAGGAGACCGAGGAATTCGGCAGCCTTGCGGAGACCCTGCAGAAGTTCCTGAGGAAGTCATTTAAGAAGGAGAAGCTCGAGGTCAAGGTTCAGAAGCTGAAGGACAAGAAGGTGGCATCTGTCATCACCGTTTCCGAGGAAACCCGGAGAATGCAGGATATGATGAAGATGTATTCAATGGGAGGACAAGGTGCAGATGATCTCTTTAAGGATGACGACGGACAGACCCTTATCCTTAATGCAAACCATCCTCTTGTAAAGACCGTCATGGATGAACCGGAAAGCGACAGGGGAAAGCTTATTTCTGAACAGCTTTATGACCTTGCGGTGCTTGCAAATAAGCAGCTGCCACCGGATGAAATGAAGAAATTCATAGAGCGCAGCAATGAGATAATGATGAAGCTGTAACCGCTATAAGCCGGGAAATGCTCCCCGGATGATGTGACAGGGAGCATTTTCCCGGCGATAGCTATACGTGTAACTAAACCATATAACGGGCTGTTTGTAAAAGGTGACGTTCGTAAATGACACTTGATGCATATCTGAATCCGGATTTTTCAAATCCGGAGAAGTTTTTCTTTTTTATCCTGTCCCTTGCCGGTATCATTATCTGCAACATTCTGATCGCTGCCGGGACAGGTTTTGCTTTTCTCTTTTCAAAAGACAGGAAGGACCGGAACAAGAAAAACAACAGAATACTTGATACAGTACAGTTGTTTTATGAAATGATCATTTCCGCCACATCGGTCATGTCCTTTGCCTGCGCTTATGTCATTCTAAATCATGTGTATTCTCTCGTTATTTCAGATGGAACACATCATGGATACTTCAGGCTTTTTGCCGACAACTGGGAACAGTGGAAGGATTTTATACTGCTTCTTCTTATCCTGCTGTCCTGCGTTTTGAACAGCTTGCTTGACTGCCTTATAATCCCGCTTAAGAGGATCGGAAAGGAAACAAAAGCGACAATACGTATGCTTGCTATGTTCTATGCGATCATAGTACTCATATGCCTGAATTTTTATGGAGATGAGAGTGAGTACAGTCCTGTAATGATGTATTATCTCGGGCTGATGGTAGGAAGATTTGTGTATTTTGATGCTTCTGTCGGGGATTTTATAACGGCTGTCAAAAATGTATTTATGAAATCCCCTTTGCTGCTCCTGGGACTTTCCCTTTCAGGAGTCTTATGCTGTATAGGATTTAAGGCCGGCTTCTTTCTCGAAAGGAATTATTATATAGTGGGTGTATTCTATACGCACGTGTTCCTGCTGGCAGCTGTATTCATTCTGCATCATTCGCATATATTAAGCCTGGTTTTCAGGACGAAGGATAAGGCTCCGGCAGATCCGGAGGATACAGAGACCGTATACGATGATCCGGATGAATAAGGACGGTAGCAGTGATCAATTGTCGTCAACCGGCGTAGCTCTAATCAGGGAGTGGAAGCATTTTCTTCCCCGGTATCTGCTCCTTCTTCACCCATTCCGGCAGTATCTGCCCCTTCCTCGCCCATTCCCGGGGTGTTTGCCGGAGCCGCATGTATTGTGGCGAGATCCACTGTGGGAGTCGGGGTCAGGCCGAGAGCTGCCGTGATCTCGGGAGTATGGGGACAGGTTCCAAGCTCGGGGATAGCCACACCGGGGATCTTGAAGGGACAGGAATCGAGAGCCATCTGTCCCGTGGCCGAGCAGATATAGGTCATAGCTGAGTGGTTGTAATTGCAGGTGGTCTCAGGAACATTATCACTGGCAAAGTATTCGGTGTAGGCGCTGCCGCTTGCGGTACAGATCCCGTCAAGTGCGAGAAGACCTGACTTATTGCAGACAACACGGGTCACAATCCCCTCGGGAGTGATGAATTCCTTCCGGGGGAGGTTTTCATGTATCTTTTCCATAACACCACGCCATACAGTCCTTGCAAGGCGCTGCTGATCCTTGGTGGTGAGATCCACATTATTGTCGAAGCCTGCCCAGGTGGTGCAGGTATAATAGGGAGTATATCCGGCAAACCAGACATCATTCTCGTCAGATGTGGTTCCGGTCTTTCCGGCGATGGGCTGGGTTCCGAAATTCACGGAGCCGCCTGTTCCCTTTGTCACAACATCCTGCATTGCACTGGTCAGAAGGAATGAGGTGGTGGGCTTAATGGCGGAATGGGTCTCGGGTTCGTTTTCAAGGAGCACATTGCCGTCGTGATCCAGGATCTTCGTGTAAAACATAGGCTTTATATAGGTGCCGTTATTTGCAATGGCGGCATAGGCCGCATTCAGCTCTATATTTTTCACACCGTCGGTGATGCCTCCGAGAGCAAGGGTCTGGGTGATGTCGGAAAAAACTCTGCCGTCGGCGGTCTCTTTTTTGTCAACCAGAGTTGTGAAACCGAATTTCAGAAGATAGTCGTAGCCAAGCTGGGGAGTGATGTCCGTCAGGGTCTTTACGGTTACGATATTTAAGGACTGCTCTATCCCGTAACGGAGGGTGCAGACACCCTTATAGCCTTTGTACCAGTTATTTACAGGCCGTCCATTACTGTATGCGAAGGGCTCGTCCACCTGGGTGGATGCCAGGGTCTTAAGTCCGCTGTCTAAAGCCGGAGCGTATGTTGAGACTATCTTGAAGGTGGAACCGGGCTGTCTCAAGGTATCGGTTGCCCTGTTAAGTGTGAGGCTTGCCTCCTTCTTTCCGCGGCCGCCCACAATGGCCTTCACATAGCCTGTGGACTGATCGGCTACGGTAACGGAGATCTGGGGCTGTGGTGCGGTGGAAAAGCTTTCTGATATATAGGTATTTCCCTCAGAGAGTATGGATTCCTTATAAGTGTCGGCGGCTTCCCTTGCTTCCTCCGGACTGTCAAAAAGGCGCTTCCTGTTGTAGCCGTTATCCGCAAGCCAGAGAGCCATCATTTCCGAGGAATAATTCTGGTATTCACCGTCCGGCTTTTCGACGGTAAGCTCATAATCAAGGAGATATTTCGTGCCTGCGGGATAATTCTCTTCATTTCCGGTGAAATCATCGCAGATCTTCTGAATGTCGGAATCCTGGGTGGAGTATATGCTTAAGCCCCCGGAATAAAGCTGGTTATAGGCCTGGGTCTCACTGTAGCCAAGCTTCTCCACAAAATCAGAAAGGATCTCCTTTGTGAGAGCATCAACAAAGTAGGAGTTTATGGCGTTGCTCTCGGTCTGCTCATTTACGGTACGTATACGCGAATAAACGTCATCATTCACGGCCTCCTCATAGGCGGAGCGGGTGATATAACCCTGCTTCAGCATATTATTGAGAACCTTCATACGTCTTTCGGCATTATTCTCCGGGTGGGAGATGGGATTATACCTGGAAGGATTCTGGGTGATTGCGGCTATAACCGCATCCTCGGAAAGGTTCAGATCCGATACGTTCTTATTAAAATATCTTAAGGACGCGGCCTGTACTCCGAGGGTGTTCTGCCCCAGATTGATCGTGTTTAGGTAGAGCTCTAGTATATTATCCTTTGTAACATCCTCCTGCTTCTCGAGCTCTATGGCGAGATACTGCTCCTGTATCTTCCGGCGGAGCTTCTCCATAAAGGAGGATTCATGCGTCCATTCTGTAAATACATTATTCTTTATGAGCTGCTGGGTAATGGTGCTGGCTCCCTGGGAGAAATCGTGGCTTTTTAAGCCCGTGACTCCGGCCCGGACTATACCCTTGATATCTATACCGTTATGCTCATAAAAGCGTTCGTCCTCAATGGCGACGAAGGCATGCTGGAGATCTAAAGGGATCTTCTCTATGGTCTGATAGATCCTGTTGGAATCGGCGGCGACAAGCTTGGTAAGCTGCTTTCCGTCGGAATCGTAGACCGTGGATGAATATCCTGAGGGGCGGATATCCTTATTATTGATTTCGGGAGCCGTTGCCACAACACCCTTAAATATGCCGACAAAGCCTGCAGTCCCGATAACGGCTGCAGATACGGCTCCGAAAATGGAAAGGGTGACGAAAGCCACCAGCACCATATTCAAGAATTTGGGACCGTTGGCGTTCAATTCCCGGAAACGCTTTACGGCTCCGTGTCTTCCGAAATTCATAAGCGCTATTATAGCATTTATATCTGTGACTTGCAAAAAAAAGACTGTCGTGATATTATCGCACATATTTTCTTAAGAAATAATTAAGTAATGGCGTCCGGAATGTGAATGTCTTTTGGCGTTTGTATCGTTGATATATTAAGAGGAGTTTAAGAGGATTGGTTTATTATGGATGAAGCAGGGCTTATACGGATCTTTGCCGGAACAGGCAGGGGAAAGACCAGTGCTGCCATCGGACAGGGAATAAAGGCGGCCACAAGGGGGAAAACCGTGTCCGTTATCCAGTTTCTGAAGGGAAAGGCTGACGGGGAATTTGATATATTAAAGAGACTTGAGCCGGAGATGAAGCTTTTCCGCTTTGAAAAATCGGATGTGTGCTTTGACGATCTGAGTGACATCGAAAAGGAAGAGGAAAAGCAGAACATAAGGAACGGCTTTAACTTCGCAAAAAAGGTTCTTATGACGGGCGAGTGCGATCTTCTTATACTCGATGAGTTTCTGGGGCTTATTGATACCGGCCTTATGACGAAGGAGGACTTAAAGGAGCTTATTTCCGCAAAGCCGGCGGATGTCGGCATCATAATGACGGGAATAAACATAAATGAGGAGGTATGCCGCCTTGCGGATGAGGTCACAAAGCTTGAAACGGTTGTGTTTTCCTGAGTAAGGAGTAACGGCCGGGAAAGATCCTTACTGTTACCCCGTTGCTATAACTTTACAGTTTGACGCAGGACAGGCGTTCGAATCATATGATACTGAAATTTGACGACGATCTGGATCTCAATGTCATCGCAGAAAGCGGGCAGTGCTTCAGATGGGAAAAGGTTAATGAGGATAATGACCCTGGGATCTTCCGGATAATTGCCGGGAACAGGGTTCTTTTTATCTTAAGGCTCTCCGAAGGTGTGTATGACCTGTCTTGTTCGGAAAACGTTTTTCACGAGTTCTGGAGCGGATACTTTGACAGTGAAACAAGCTATCGGAAAATAAGAAGCCTGGTGGATACCGGGGATCCTTTCCTCAGCCGGGCTGCCGGGTACGGGAAGGGTATGAGGATACTTAAACAGGATCCCTTCGAGTGCCTCATAAGCTTCATCATTTCACAGAGAAAAAATATCCCTGCCATCAGAGCCTGCATAGAAAAGCTCTCGATCGAAGCCGGAGAGAAGATGTCCCTTCCTGAAAAAGAGAGGCAGTGGCTGAAGGAGAAGGGGGTGGATCCACGTTATTTCGAGGGCATATATTCCTTTCCCACGCCCAAGGCTCTGGCAGGATTAAGTGAGGATAAGCTAAAATCCTGTTCTGCGGGATACAGGGCACCCTATATAAGAAGAGCCTCGGAAAGCGTGCTTTCCGGGGAGCTGGATCTGGTGAACTTATGTAAACTTAATGACGGGGAGCTCCTATCCGCACTTATGGGTATATACGGAGTCGGGAAGAAGGTTGCCAGCTGTGTTTCCCTCTTCGGTTTTCACCGCCTTGATTTTTTCCCGGTGGACGTATGGATAGACAGGGTACTCTCCGAGCGCTACAAAAACGGTTTTCCGTTTGAGAAATACAGACCCTATAACGGTGTTATGCAGCAGTATATGTTCTTTTATGCGAGGAGCGGTGCTGTCTGAGCTATTATCTTTATCCTGAGCGAAGCGAAGGATCTTCCCATCGGGTTATCAAATGATTCGGATGCCAAAAGTACTGAATCACTGTTTTGATACAACGAATTGCTCCGTTGCTTTCAGCAACTCTCGCAATTCTACAACACTCGCAATCCGCTAATTTATACTCAGTAACGTAAATAACTGCCAGTATCAAAACGGTATAACGAGCAAACGCAGTTAATTGCGTTTGCGAGTATACTACGTAAATTGCTACTTGCGACGGGGCACTGATGCGCTCAGCGCATCAAAGCGTGCCCGAAAAATGTCCACTGGACATTTTTCCGTGTTGTTTGACGCCCAAAGTCAAATGGCTTTTTGAACAAGTTCAAACGCCATTTAGACTTTTGGCGTTTGTATCATCAAATGTCATCCTGAGCGAAGCGAAGGATCTTTCCCCCGGGTTTGACTTATAATAGTATCAATGTTACTATTTCCTAATGATTTAGCGGTTTAGGATCTGTTCATGAATAAATCTTAAAAAGTTATTTATGAACAGCTCCTTACGACTTTTTCTTAAGGAGAACAGATCATGTCAATATTCAAAGGCGCCGGTGTGGCTATCATCACACCATTTAAGGATAACGGCGATATCAACTATGAGAAATTTGCTGAGATTATAGAGATGCAGATCCAGAGCGGTACCGACTGCATTATTGTATGCGGTACCACTGGAGAGGCTGCCTGCCTGAGTGAAGAGGAGCATTTTGCGGCAATAAAGTTCTGTGTGGAGCAGGTGCACCACAGGATACCGGTAATGGCCGGAGCCGGAAGCAACAGCACGAGATCAGCCATATACTATTCGGAGGAGGCGGAGAAGGTAGGTGCGGATGCACTGCTTTCCGTTACACCTTACTACAATAAGACCACACAGAGGGGACTTATCGAGCATTTCAAGGATATTGCCGCTGCGGTAAGTATTCCCATTGTTCTCTATTCGGTAAAGAGCCGGACAGGTCTCAATATCGAACCGGAGACCGTAAAGGAGCTTGTGGATAATGTTCCGAACATTGTGGGAATAAAGGAAGCAAGCGGGAGTCTCGGCCAGGCCGAAAAGATAAAGGCAATCTGCCCTGAGGTGGAGCTCTATTCCGGTGACGACGAACTGACCGTTCCCATGATGGCGATAGGCGGCATCGGAGTTATATCGGTGGTTTCCAATGTGGCGCCACGTTATGTCCACGATATGTGTATGAAGGCATTAAACGGTGATTTTGAGGCCGCGGCAAAGATGCAGCTTAATGAGCTTGATCTTGTGGAGGCTCTCTTCTGTGAAACAAATCCCATTCCCGTCAAGGAAGCAATGAATATGCTTGGATACGGAACCGGTCCCTTAAGAAAGCCGCTGATCCCCTTAAGCGACGCGAACAGGGAACGTTTGAGGAAGTCCCTTACGGATTTCGGTCTTCTGAAATAGTGACGGGACAGAGGGAAATAGGAGAATGCTATGTCGGTGAAGATAATTCTGAACGGATGTTTTGGCCGGATGGGACAGGTGGTAAGCTCTCTTGCGGAAAAAAATGACGATGTCCTCATAGTGGCCGGGATTGATAAAGTGACGGGAAGCAAAAGCAACTACCCTGTTTTTAAGGATATTGAGGAATGCGATACAGAGGCTGATGTCATAATCGATTTTTCTCTCCCTGAGGGAAATGACAGGCTTATGGATTATGCAGTGAAGCACAGCCTTCCTGTGGTTCTCTGTACCACAGGACTCTCCGAAGACCAGCTTGAAAGGGTGAAAAAGGCGTCGGAGAAGATAGCGGTTTTAAGAAGCGCCAATATGTCCCTCGGGATAAATACACTTATGAAGGTTCTCTCCGATATAGCTCCCGTGCTTTCGGAGGCAGGCTTTGATATCGAAATAGTCGAGAAACACCACAGGGAGAAGAAGGATGCCCCCAGCGGCACAGCCCTTGCCCTTGCAGACTGTATTAATTCCTCACTGAATGACGGCTTCTCCTATGTGTATGACAGGAGCCGGCGTTCCGAAAGAAGGCCTTCTAAGGAAATAGGCATATCCGCCGTAAGGGGAGGCACTATTCCGGGTGACCATGAAATTATCTTTGCAGGTGAGGATGAGACCGTGACCATAAGCCACAGGGCTTATTCCAGGAGGATCTTCGGAAACGGTGCGATTAAAGCTGCTGTATTCCTTAAGGGGAAGGATGCCGGAATGTACAGTATGGCGGATGTGATCAAATGAGGCTGAGGCCATGTATAGATATACATAATGGTAAGGTAAAGCAGATCGTAGGCTCGTCCCTGAAGGATGAAAAGAAAAGCGTAAAGGAGAATTTTGTTTCGGAGTATGATGCTGCATACTATGCGGGTATCTACCGGGACAGGTCTCTTACGGGCGGCCACGTGATCGTTCTTAACAGCCATAAATCCGAATATTATGAAGCTTCAAGGAAAGCCGCTTTTTCAGCTCTTTCCGCTTTTCCCGGCGGGATGCAGTATGGAGGCGGCATTAATAATGAAAATGCCGCTTTATTCCTTGAGGCGGGAGCAAGCCACGTGATAGTCACGAGCTTTGTTTTCCGGGACGGAAGGCTGAATACGGAGAATCTCCGGAGGCTTCAGTCGGAATGCGGAAAGGAAAGGATAGTTCTGGATCTTTCCTGCCGGAAGAAAGAGGACGGGTATTACTATGTTACAACGGACCGCTGGCAGAAATATACGGATCTTCTGGTGACGGAGGAAAGCTTAAGGAACCTCTCATCCGAGTGCGGCGAATTTCTGGTTCACGCTGTGGATAAGGAAGGGAAGGGCGAAGGAGTGGACAGGGAGCTTATACGGATCCTCTCCGGAGTGAAGGAGATACCCGTGACCTATGCCGGGGGGATAAAAAGCTTGAACGATGTGGATATTATAGAAAAAGAGGGGGCGGGCCGGATAGATTACACGGTGGGCACGGCCCTGGATCTTTTCGGAGGGAAACTAAAGCTTGATGAACTGATAAGGCGGTGAGAGCGGGAAGAAGCGGAGAGACCGGAAAGAAGCGGTGAGACCGGAAGAAAGCGATGAACCCGGAAAGAAGCGGAGAGATAAAGAAGACAGTAAAGGAGCAGTACCGGAAAAGATGAAGAGTAGAAGAGAAGATATACGGAATATAGCCATAATCGCACACGTTGACCATGGGAAGACCACACTGGTGGATGCGCTTCTTAAGCAGAGCGGTGTTTTCCGGGAAAACCAGGAGGTTGCGGAAAGAGTGATGGACAGCAATGATATCGAGCGAGAGCGCGGTATCACCATACTTTCAAAGAATACTGCCGTCCAGTATAAGGATACGAAGATAAATATAATCGACACCCCCGGACACGCAGATTTCGGAGGAGAAGTAGAGCGTATCCTTAAAATGGTCAACGGCGTGGTGCTTTTAGTTGATGCCTTTGAGGGGGTAATGCCCCAGACAAAGTTTGTACTGAAGAAGGCTCTTGCACTTAAGCTTCCGGTTATTTCCTGCATAAACAAGATCGACCGACCCGGTGCAAGACCAGCCGAGGTGGTGGATGAGGTGCTGGAGCTCTTTATGGATCTTGATGCCACTGACGAACAGCTTGACTGTCCCTTTGTCTTTACCTCTGCAAAGGAAGGGGTGGCTTCCCTTGATGCGGATACTCCGGGGAGTGATATGAAGCCCCTTTTCGACACGATCATAAACTATATACCCGCCCCGGAGGGTGACAGCGATGCAAATCTCCAGATACTTATCTCCACCATTGACTACAATGAATATGTGGGAAGGATAGGGGTCGGCAAGGTGGATAACGGTACCGTGAAGGTGAACCAGGAAGCGGTAATCGTAAACCATCACGACAAAGACAGACAGGAAAAGGTAAAGATCAGTAAGCTCTATGTCTTCCAGGGACTCACAAAGAAGGATGTGAGTGAGGCGGGCATAGGAGAGATAGTTGCGATCTCCGGCATTTCCGATCTGAAGATCGGGGATACGCTCTGCGGTACAAGCGGAGAGGCTGTGGCCATTCCGTTCCAGAAGATATCCGAGCCCACCATAAGCATGAATTTTATGGTAAATGACTCGCCTCTTGCAGGGCAGGAGGGAAAGTATGTGACCAGCCGTCATATCAAGGACAGGCTTTTAAGGGAGCTTAATACGGATGTATCCTTAAGAGTCGAGGAGACTGAGTCAACGGACACATTTAAGGTTTCTGGCCGGGGAGAGCTCCATTTATCGGTGCTTATAGAGGAAATGCGCCGTGAGGGCTATGAATTTGCGGTAAGCAAGGCCGAGGTCATATACAAAAAGGACGAGAACGGGAAAACACTGGAGCCTATGGAAACAGCTTATATAGACGTGCCGGATGAATATTCCGGAACCGTGATATCTTCTCTTTCGGAGAGAAAGGGCGAGCTCATTAATATGGGATCCATTGCGGGAGGCTACACAAGGCTTGAATTCAATATCCCTTCGAGGGGGCTCATAGGCTTCCGCGGTCCCTTCCTTACGGATACAAAGGGTAACGGGATAATAAATACGATTTTCTCGGGCTACGGTCCCTATAAGGGAGATATCTCCTACAGGAAGACCGGGTCGCTTATTGCCTTTGAAGCGGGTGAAGCGGTGACCTACGGTCTCTTTAACGCACAGGAAAGAGGCTCTCTCTTTATCTGTCCGGGAACAAAGGTTTATTCGGGAATGGTGATAGGTTCAAATCCCAGAAGTGACGATATTGAAGTGAATGTATGCAAGACAAAGCATCTCACCAATACCAGAACCTCATCATCAGACGAGGCTCTGCGGCTCACTCCTCCGGTGATACTGTCACTCGAGCAGGCTCTTGACTTTATCGATCAGGACGAGCTTCTGGAGGTCACTCCGGAAAGTCTCCGGATAAGGAAGAGGATACTGGATCCTCTCTTAAGGAAGAGAGCGGCATTCAGACATTGAGAATCCTTCGTCAGATCTTTTTCCAGGTGCTTCTGCTGAAGAGAGACAGGATCGGGAATATCTCAAGTCTTCCCGTTATCATGGCCAGACTCAGGAAAATCTTCGATATGTCGCTGTAGGCGGCGAAATTACAGGTAGGTCCCACTTTATCAAGTCCGGGACCTATATTATTGAAGGTACAGAGCGCAGCTGAAAGATTGGTTTCAATGGAAAAACCGTCAAGGCTGAGGATCACGGTCAGAACAGCCACTATTATCATATAGGCGGAAAAATACGCCTGTGTATTCGCTATCACATCCTCGCTTATCACCCTGTCGTTGATCTTTAAAACATGGACTGTGCGTGGGTGTATGGTTTTTCTGATGTTCCTTAAAAGGCTTTTTACGAGAATAAGTACCCTTGCGCACTTCATGCCGCCTCCGGTGCTTCCCGCACAGGCCCCGATCATCATAAGGAGAAGAATAAGGGTCTTTGAGAATACAGGCCAGGTATCAAAATCCGCTGTAGCAAAGCCTGTGGTTGTTATCATGCTGGCAACCTGGAAAAATGAGGTCCTCAGGGTCTCTTCCCAGCTGCTATAGAGGAAACGGATATTGGTTCCGATCAGAAGTCCTGCGGCAAGGACGGTAAGGACGTAAAGACGCACCTCCTCATCCTTAAATACCTGTCCGAGCTTTTTCAAAATGATAATATAATAGATACTGAAGTTTACCCCGAAAAGGAGCATAAATACGGTCGTAACATTCTGTATGTACGGGCTGTAGCTTGTGAAGCTGTCAGCCTTTACCCCGAAGCCGCCTGTTCCGGCGGTTCCCATGGCGTGACACACCGAATCAAAAACGGGCATTCCTCCGGCGATCAGGAATATGATATTTAAGATCGTAAGAACAATGTAGAGGCAGTAGAGGATAATGGCCGTCTGTTTCATTCTGGGGACTATCTTTCCGACGCTTGGACCCGGGCTTTCAGCCCTTAAGATATGCAGTGTGAAGCCTGTTTCCTTTCCGCTTCCCGGCAGTACGGCAAGCAGAAAGACCAATACACCCATGCCGCCGATCCAGTTGCTGAAATTCCGCCAGAAGAGGGTCCCATGGGTCATTTCCTCCACGTTATGTATGATGGAAGCACCGGTGGTGGTAAAGCCGGAGGCCATTTCAAAGAAGGCATCAACATATGAGGGGATATCACCGTTCAGGACGAAGGGTATGGCGCCGAATGCACTCATGATAAGCCAGCAGAGGCCTGTTACCACAAGACCTTCTCTTGCAAAAAAACCGCCCCTTGCACCTCTGGATAATACAAACACCAGAAAAAGGCCGGTACAGAGCGCTATGCAGAGTCCCTCCGCAAAGGCGGCAGCCGAAGCATTCTCTCCGTACAAAAGGGAAATAATGAGGGGAAGAAAGAGAAAAGCTGATTCCAGAAGCAGCACCTGACCACACAGGCGAAAAAGCATTTTGTAATTCATGACCTGTTCCCTTTATTCAAAAATATCATTGATCTGCTCTATCTTTCTGTCCTCACCGGAAATGACCACGAGGGTGTCACCTGCCTGGAAGAAGGAATCTCCGGTGGGTATCTCATTGATCCCTTTGTGGGTGATGCCGGCAAGGAGTACATGGCTCTTAAGCCTGATATCCTTCAGCTTTTCATTGCAGTGAAGGGTATTCTCGGCAACCCTGAATTCCATGGCCTCAACATGACCGTCGGCTATAAGATGCATGGTGAGAGCCGCTCCCACCTTGTTTTTCTTCGCACGGACATAGCGGACTATTATATTGGTGACCAGATCCTTGGGGGAGATAATGCTTCCGACCGGAAGGTCATCCAGAACACGGAGATTCTCGGCCCGTCCCAGCTTCGTGATGACCTGGGGCACACCCTTCTGATTGGCATACAGAGACATAAGTATATTGGTTTCGTCAAAGCCCGTAAGGGCGACAAAAACGTCGCTGTGGCCTATGCCTTCACGGTCAAGAACCTTCTGGTTGCTGGCATCCCCCTCGACTATGGTGGCTTCGGGAAGAAGTGCCGCAAGCTCTCTGCAGCGGTTTGTCTTATTGTCCAGGATCTGGACGGAAATACCATGACTCTGGAGGATTTTCGCAAGATAAAAGCCTATGCGGCTTCCGCCGGCTATAAATGCACTGGAGGCCTTGTGGGTTATGACCCCGAGCTTACGGAGAAGGGTATTCAGGTTTTCATTGGAGCCCGTGACAAATACCCTGTCATTCTCGCGGAGAACAAAATCCCCGGAGGGGATCAGCGCCTTACCGTCTCTAAGTACGGCGCAGACAAGCACCTGGCATTTTAAGGTCTGATTGATATTGGAAAGGGACAGTCCGTTCATTGGGCTGTCGGACCTGACCTTCAGCTCCACGATCTCGGTATTACTCTTTGCAAAGGTCTCCCTTTTAAGAAATCCGGGATAGCGGATAAGACGTGATATTTCCTTTGCGGCCTGAAAATCCGGATTTACCGCCATAGACAGGGAAAAAGCACCCTGGATGGAGGCAATGTCCCTGGAATACTCCGGGTTTTTAAGCCTTGACACAGTATTGATCCTCGAATTCATCTGATGGGCAGTTATGCAGGACAGGAGATTGATCTCGTCACGCCCCGTCATGGCTATCAGAAGATCCGCATCTTCGACACCGGCTTCCCTCAAAACAGCCATGGAAGCGCAGTTTCCTTCAACTCCCATGACATCATAAAGTTCCAAGCAGGATTCCAGCTTCTCCGGATCAGACTCTATTATGGTCAGATCATAGCCTTCGTTTGAAAGCTGGCGGACAAGGGTGGATCCCATCTTTCCGTATCCAGATATTAATATCCTCATATGAATATAATATCACCTATGTCAAATCTCCCAGGGAATAAGCTATTACTAAAAATGTTTTACGCTGTGTATTATACTTTCACCCGGTGCTTCCCTATAATTAGATTATGTCGTATCTGGAACGGATAAAAGGTCTTAGAATAGAGAGGAAGAAAAAGCAGAGAGAGGTCGCTGCCCAGATCTTTGTGAGCCAGCGGACCTATTCGGACTATGAGAGCGGACGCATAAGGCTGCCCATTGAGAGCCTTGTGAAGCTTGCAAGATACTATGATGTTTCCATGGACTATATCTCGGGTGCGGCTTCTGATACAGGCAGCTTCCCGGGGGAAGGATGATGCTTACTTGGCAGAGTCTGCGCTGTCCCGGAGAAGCCTCAGTATTTCTTTGTAATTGTCCTCGTCATGGATATAGCTGCAGTCAACGCAGCTTTTGGTGATCCTGCCGTTTTTTTCAACGTAATGATACTGTCCGGGACAGTCTCTCAGGTGAAAAAGGGGACAGTAGCAGAAGAGACAGTTCACTCCCTTGTTTTCCGGCATTTCATGGCAGGGATAATACCTGCATTCACGGTTCTCAAAATATTTAAAAGAATTCATATATTTAGACACTTCCGTCTTTCTACACGTGGCGATTTATGGTATAATCATACTCCAAATACAAGCAATTATACAGGGGAAAAAAGCATGGGTTTTTTACTGACCTGCAGCTCGACGGTTGACCTTTCCGAAGAGAGGCTTTCAGAGAGAAACATAAAGTGGGCTTCTTTTCATTTCCAGATAGACGGGCAGGACTATCTTGATGATTACGGGCACAGCATGAGTCTTGAGGAGTTTTACCGCAGGGAGAGAGAGGGGGCTGCCCCCACCACCTCACAGGTAAACACCGAAGAATACATTGAGCTATGGAAGCCTTTGATGGAGGATGGAAATGATATCCTTCATGTAAGCCTTTCCTCCGGTATTTCCGGGACCTTTAATTCTGCCAACATTGCAGCCGACGATATTCGTGAGCTCTTTCCGGACAGAAGGATCTATGTGATGGATTCCCTGTGTGCCTCTGCAGGCTACGGGCTCTTTATGGAGGAGCTTGCAGATAAAAGGGATGAGGGGATGGACTTTGATGCCCTCATTGAATATGGCGAGAGCATAAAGCTCCGTGTGAACCACTGGTTCTTTGCAAGTGACCTTACCAGCCTTATCCGGGGCGGAAGGGTGTCTCCGGCGGTGGGGAAGGTGGCCAGTCTCCTAAAGATCTGTCCCCTGTTTAAGGTGAACAGTGAAGGGAAGCTCATTTCGGCCTCAAAGGTACGCACAAAGAAGAAGGTCTTTCCGGAAATAGTCCGGGTTATGGGGCAGCATGCCGAAAATGGGACGGATTACGCCGGAAGGTGCTACATTTCATATTCGGACTGTCCGGATGATGCAAATGAGGTAAAGAAAAGGATAGAGGAAGCATTCCCGAATCTCAGGGACGGCGGAGTGGAGCTTTTCAGGATAGGAACCACCATCGGTGCCCATACAGGCGTGGCGACTGTTGCACTGTTTTTCATGGGAGATGAGAGAAGCGAATGAAATTTACCAGGGTGGGTGAAAATGAAATAAGATGCATTCTTACCGAAGAGGAGCTTGTGAGCTTTGGTATAGATCTGGATGATATTCTGGAGAAAAACGTAAAGTCCGGAAAATTTTTCAATGAGATCCTTTCCCGTGCATTTCTTGCTCTGGGAGAACAGAGTGTGGATGAGATAAGGGGCTGCAGCGCACAGATAAGCGTGCTGAAGGACCGGAGCATTTCCATCCTGTTCCACACCAGAAAAACTAATATTCTTACGGAGTTTGCGGACAGGCTGAAGGAAGCTGAGGAAAAGATCCGGAGAGCTGCGGAGATGATCCCGGATTCCGTGGATAACAGATCCTTTCTGGTTTCCTTCAAATCCATAGATGATGCTGCAGCCTTCTGTCGTGCCGGGAAAAAGGCGGGACATCTCGTGAGCTATTTTTCGAAGAGCAGGAAAAATGATGAGTATATTCTGTTTATACTCCGTTATGCCTGTGATGAAAAGGAATATCGCAAGGTCAGGCTTCTGGCGGACGAATTCGGACGCGTGAATGATACCAGTACCGCTTCAAAGGCCTATATTCTGGAAAACTCCGATATGCTCATAAGCGAGGATGCTTTTTTCAGCCTTGGAGAGCTATAAATGTCATATTATTTAAGAGGCAGAAGGTTTATCTTTAATGATGAGTGCCCGCTCATTGATCCGGGCGAGATACTTTCCGGGCTCGGCCTTCCAAAGGAGCTCACGGAGAAGGGCAAGGTACGAAAAGCATTTGACTCGGTAAAAAAAGAGGCGGCAGAGCTTGTCCATATGGCGGCAGCGGCGGCATACTTCAAGATGCCGGACAATTCTATTCCACCCATACCCACCGGAACAGAGGTAGTGGGCGCGATCATTACCATCGGTGCGGATATTTCCACAAAAAGTGTCGAATACTTTGCAAGAGGGAAATATACAAAAGGGATGATCTTGAATGAGATCGCTGATCACTGTCTTTCCGTATACGAGAAGATGATAATAGAAAGACTTGAGGTTCTTTCCGAAAGGAAGGGGGTTATCCTCGGGCGCATGTATGAGTCTCCCGATGAAATGCCTGTTTCCGAGCTGAAATATGTCTGGGAAGCAGTCGGAGCCGGGGAGTCCATAGGAGTCAACATCACAAGGGATTCCACTCTCTTCCCCACAAAGTCCTCCTGTCTCATAATGAAGATAAAGCAGTGACTGATCAGAAAGGCCGCCTGCACAACCGGATGTGACATATGAAAACCGGGGCATAAAGCATCCGGAGGCATGATCCTTCCGGATGAAGGGCGGAACAGATAGAGAAAGGAAGGATAATAAGAGCATCATGGCAATAGTTGATGAAGTAAAAGATGAATTCTGTAAAAGATTCGGAGATAAGGGGGATATAAGGATCTATTTCGCCCCCGGAAGAGTAAACCTCATTGGGGAACACACGGATTATAACGGGGGGCACGTCTTCCCCTGTGCCCTTTCCTTGGGAAATTACGCTGCCGTGAGAAAAAGAGAGGATGACAAGGTCAGGTGGTTTAATATGACCTATCCGGATGACGGCATTATCGAGACCTCCATAAAGGGTCTCAAACCCGGCGATAACGGTCTCTGGTACGACTATCAGCTGGGGGTCATCTGGGCCTTCGGGGAGAACGGACATGAGATCCCCACAGGCTTTGATATGGTTATGAAGGCAGATCTTCCCGCAGGCAGCGGGCTCTCGGCCTCGGCCTCAATAGAGGAGCTCTGTGCGGTGATAATTAGGGATCTCTATTTACCGGATATTTCACTTGTTGACTGCGCCCTTATGGGTCAGTATTCGGAAAACAGATATAACGGTATGAACTGCGGGATCATGGATCAGTTCGCATCAGCTATGGGAAAGAAGGATCATGCCATATTCCTGGATACCGCCACCCTGAAGTATGATTATGTTCCACTCAATCTGAAAAATGAGAAGATAGTGGTCATTAACAGCAGGGTAAAGCATTCTCTCGCAGGAAGTGCCTATAATGACAGGAGGAGTGAGAGCGAGAGGGCTTTAAGGGACATACAGGCGGTTAAGGCTGTGGAAACTCTCGGGGATCTCAGCGCAGAGGAATTTGAAGAGGTCAAGGCGGCGATAAAGGATCCGGTATGCCTGAAGCGCGCGCGCCATGCCGTATATGAGAATATCCGGACCATAGATGCGGTTGATGCTTTGAAGTCCGGAGACCTTGAATCCTTCGGAAAGCTTATGCATGACTCCCACGTGTCCCTTCGCGATGACTACGAGGTTTCCTGTAAGGAACTTGATATACTGGCGGAGGAAGCCTGGAAGACAGAGGGCTGCATCGGCTCCAGAATGACCGGAGGCGGATTCGGAGGCTGTACGGTGTCAATAGTGAGAGAAGACAGGTTAAAGAGCTTCGTGGCTTCCATGACAGCAGCTTACAAAGAAAGGACAGGCATCGACTGTGAAATCTTCACTGCAGACGCGGCGGACGGTGCGGGGAGGATCATTTGAAGGAGTATTTGAGCTGGGTCTGCCTTATCCTGCTGATTCTTTTGTCCGCCTTTTTTTCCGGATCCGAGACTGCGCTCACATCGGTGAACAGGATAAAACTGCGCTCCATAGCCGATAAGGATAAGAGAGCCGTTCGTCTCCTGAAGATACATGATGACTCGGTAAAGATGCTTTCCGCCGTTCTTATCGGCAATAACATTGTAAATATGGCGGCATCTGCCCTTGCCACGGTGATCGCCATAAGGATAGATTTAAGCGTGGCTGTTATGACCGCCATTCTGACCTTTATCCTTCTGATCTTCGGGGAGATCACGCCTAAGAGTGTGGCTGCAAAATATTCGGAGCCTGTGGCACTCTTTGTCTCCGGTATCATTTACTGGCTGATGTGGATCTTCACACCCATCATCTTTATCATTAATTCTATTTCTTCCCTTATTTTGAAGCCTTTTGGGATCGATCTCGGGAATGCCGACAACCCCCTTACGGAAAGCGAGCTCCGTACCTTTGTGGATGTGAGCCATGAGGACGGTGTCATTGAGGGATCCGAAAAGAAGATAATAAACAATGTGGTGGATTTCGGAGACAGCAGGGCAAGGGATATCATGATCCCCCGTATCGATGTAAGTCTTGTAAATATCAGCGCATCCTATGAGGATGTGACGAAAAAATTCGCAGAGGAGTTTTATTCCAGACTCCCTGTCTATGCCGAGGATACGGACAATATTGTAGGTATCCTCAATATGAAGGATGTGTTTTTTGCAAAAGCGGAAAATTTCCGTGTCCGGGATTATATGAGGGATGCCTGGTATACCTATGAAATGAAGAGGACCAGCGAGCTCCTGACCGATATGAAAAAGAACTCCGTTACCATGGCCATTGTTCTGAATGAGTACGGTGCCGCTGAGGGTATCATCACCATGGAGGATCTCCTGGAGGAGATAGTTGGTGAGATAAGGGATGAGTATGATGCGGATGAAATAGATCTCATACGCTGTATAGACAGGGATAAACGGGTATTTGACGTCGATGCCGGAGTAAAGCTTGATGACCTGAATGATGCCCTGGGTACGGATTTTGATTCAGAGGACTATGATTCACTCGGTGGACTGGTGATAGAGAAGCTCGATCACCTTCCGGGAGCCGGGGAAAGATGCGGAATGGATGACGGTACGGTCTTTGAAGTCATAAGCACCGGAAAGAACCGTATAGAAAGGGTAAAGATCACTCTGCCTTCCCCCGCGGTACGGGAGGATGATCAAGACCCAGCTTTGCAGTAACGGATTTCTGGAAGAGGGGCATAAAGATCAGAACAAGTATAAAACCGACTATCATGGCGGGAATAAGAGAGCCGATGAACATCTTCGGAAGAGGAGGCAGATTTTCAACAGCCTCCCGGGGAAGCATTATCCTTACGACCGACACCATGGCAAGGGTAAGAACCGGCGTATAGATCAGGTCCGAAATAAGAGCGGATACGCATCTGGACACGATGGTTCCGCTGCCAAGCTTTTCTGTGACAGTCGAATTGATAAGACCCATGGGAACCGCGAGACCTATTATAAGACTTAAGGTGGTGCTCATCGCAAAGGTCACGAGGAAGAGTGTTAGCTCAAAGTGCCCTGACAGTATATTTTCAATAAGGGACAGGAAGAAGCTCATGGTGATCCCCATATATACGCTTATCTGCAGTCCCGCTTTTCTTAGCAGTTTTTTTCTTTCGTCCATACTCTGTTTATCTTTCCTGTTTTCGTTCTCTATACGCTTCACCGGATTGATGAGCAGCTTATTTTTATTGTATCATGTCAGGGCATCAAGTCAACGGGGAGTCAATGGAGACGGTTCCCTTTGACTCCCCACCTTGACTTCCATTTGCGAATGAGGCGGCTTTATTATACAATGATAAGCATGAAGACCCGTATAATTAGTTTTGCAAATAACAAGGGCGGTTCGGGAAAGACCACCACCTGCTCTAATGTAGGCTACTGTCTTGCGGAAAGAGGAAAAAAGGTTCTTCTTATCGACTGTGATATGCAGATGAATCTGTCCCTTTCTTTTCTTGATGAACAGAGGGTTATGGAGTATGATTCCGGGGAGAACAATGTCTTTAACCTGATCTCCGGGAAGAAAAGCGTAGAGGAGCTGGCGGTACCAACCTTCAATGAGGGACTCGATATAGTGCCTGCATCCATCCGTTTAAGCGAGATCGAGGAAGTACTCTATGAAATGGGCGGAAGAGAGGATTTATTTAAGGAGTACTTAAGCAAATTCGCTGCAAAGAAAAGCTATGACTATATTCTCCTCGATGTGCCGCCTACTCTGGGACTCTGGGTCAGGAACATACTGAAGGTCACGGATCATGTGGTGATCCCCGTTGAGGCTTCGCCCTGGGGTCTATTCGGACTTGCCAATATGGTCTCGTATATCGGGAAGGTCCGGGGAAAGGGAAAGCACCCGGAGATCCTCGGCATAGTACTTACAAAGGTAAATGTGAGGAAGAATTATTTCAGGGACACGCAGGAGTTCCTTAAGGATATGAAGGATATCCATATTTTTGACACCGTAATAAGGGTTGACAGTACCATCGAATGGGCTCAGGATAATTCACGACCGGTTACGGCCTACAGGAAAAGCGCCAGAAGCGCCATGGAATACGAGGAGCTTACGGATGATATCCTGAAGCTTTTGGAATAAAGGATTAATTATTCGTAAATATTCGGAACAGCCGCTTGCGGAAGCGTAGGTGACGTATGAAAGCCAAATCATAAATTATACTGATAAGGAAAGGAGAAAGAGATATGGCAGTAGGAAAGAGCAGCGTTAAAAGAGCGATCGAGAGCACCGCTACGGAAGGAAATGAAAAGGCTAAGGAAACAGCGGTAAAGAAAACCGTGACAAAGTCTGTGATCACCGGAACGGATGAGCAGGTGTTTGCAACGGTTTCCCAGGACGAGGGCATCAATGCCCACTACGGATTGAACACCCCCTTACCCACATTTCTGCTTTGATCCTGGATCGATTCTAATGATCTCCCCCACGGGGCCCGTCCTCTACGGCCCCGAGGGGGAGTTTTTTATTTCGGGGCTGCGATTTCATCTTCCCTGCTTGATTGACCGGACATAAAGGGATCACCGGGCGGTATGTGCATGGCAGATTGATAGCGAACGACTGCAGTTTTGTGCCGAAATGTGGCGGCGCGACGCGAAAACGCTTATTTTTCGCGGGAGCGCCGTCCAGATATTTCGGTACAAAACAAAGGTAGTGAGCGTAATCTGACATGCACATACCGCCCGGTGATCCCTTGAAGACGGACACATACTGTCTGAAATATACTGTGGCCCTGTATCTGTCAGGGGTTACAACTCCGCCCATCCCGTCAGCACAAAAAACCACACAAATCCACAAAATCATCTTGACAACCCACAAAACCCAAACTATAATCCAAAATAAGTCAAACTTGTTAATGGATATACCAGCTTATCTAAGGAGCTGTTCATAAATAACTTTACAGTGTGAACAGATCCTTAGCATATAAAGGACGGACAGGATTATGGAAAGATTCAATACCGTACGTACAAAAAAATCTCCGCGGATAGACGGGCTTATTAAGGATCTGTATGCGAAAATGCCGGAAGTGGAGGCAGCGAGGGCGATCCTTATCACGGAGAGCTATAAGGAAACGGAAAACGAGCCAATGGTAATGAGAAGAGCCCATGCCTTTGAGCACATACTGGATAATATCCCGATCGTGATAAGGGATAAGGAGCTTATCGTGGGCTCCACAACCCTTGCACCGAGGGGATGCCAGACTTATCCGGAGTTTTCCTATGCCTGGCTTGAGCCGGAGTTTGAGACTCTGGACAGGAGAGAGGCGGATCCTTTTTATATTTCCGAAGAGACGAAGGAAGCTTTGAGGAAGGTCCATCCCTACTGGAAGGGAAAGACCTCAAGCGAGCTTGCGGAATACTTTATGACGGATGAAACAAAGACGGCTATAAGGCACAATGTCTTCACAACGGGAAACTACTACTATAACGGTGTCGGTCATATTACCGTTAAGTACTGGGAGATAATTGAAAAGGGATTTGAAGGAAAGATAAGGGAGATAGAAGAGGAGCTTTCGAATTGCAGGATAACCGACGGTAATTACTGTGAAAAGCACTATCTTCTTGAAGCTATGATAATAAGCTGCCGTGCCGTTATACGTTATGCGGAGAGATATGCGACTCTTGCGGATAAAATGGCAGAAGGCGAAAGAGATCCGAAGAGAAAAGAGGAACTCCGGCTTATCGCAGCCAACTGCAGGAATGTTCCCCGTAAGGGCGCCGGAAGCTTTTATGAGGCCTGCCAGACCTTCTGGTTTTTGCAGCAGCTTATCCAGCTGGAATCATCCGGACATTCCATTTCCCCGGGAAGATTCGACCAGTATATGTATCCCTATTACAAAAAGGATATCGAGAGCGGAAGGATCACAAGGGATCAGGCACAGGAATATCTTGACTGTGTATGGGTTAAGTTCAATGACTTAAATAAGTGCCGGGACGAGGCATCGGCAAAGGGCTTTGCGGGCTACTCCCTGTTCCAGAATCTGACTGTCGGAGGAATGGGAGTTGACGGAAAGGACGCCACAAACGACCTGACCTTAATGTGCATATGGGCGGAGGATGATGTGCATCTGCCCGCGCCTTCATTGTCTTTAAGGGTATGGAACCTTACCCCCGCGGAGGTTATGAGGGAGGCTGCAGCCCTTACCCGTACAGGGATGGGCATGCCTGCATACTATAATGACGAGGTCATAATCCCGTCGATGATGGCAAGAGGTATAAGTGAAGAGGATGCAAGAGACTATGATGTCATAGGCTGCGTGGAGCCGCAGAAGGGCGGGAAGACCATGGGCTGGCATGACGCTGCCTTCTTTAATATGTGTAGACCTCTGGAATTTGTTTTTTCAAACGGATATGAGAACGGGGAAAGGGTAAGCATTCAGACCGGGGAGCTGTCTGAACTCAAGACCTTTGAAGATTTCTGGAATGCCTACAAGAAGCAGATGGAGTATCAGATCGAGCTTCTTGTCAATTCCGATAATTCCATAGACAGGGCACATGCGGAGAGGGTTCCCCTTCCCTGGCTTTCATGTATGGTAGATGACTGCATTAAAAGAGGACTTACCACTGAGCAGGGCGGTGCAGTCTACAATTTCACAGGCCCGCAGTGCTTCGGCATAGCGAATGCGGCCGATTCCCTCTATGCCGTGAGGGAGCTTGTGTACAACAGGCATTACATCACCCTTGAGGAATACAGGCGTGCAATGATGCTGAATTTCGGAAAGGGTCTGGACAGCGTGTCTGCTGCGAATATCGCCTCTGCCGTAGCGAGAAAGCTTACGGAAGAGGGAAGAGAGCTTGATGAAAACGATATTGCCCTGATAATTGCCAATGTGCAGAACTCCGTAAGCGATGAGGACAGAAAGAGATTTGACGATCTTCTGAAGGAGATAGATGCACTGCCGAAGTACGGAAATGACATAGAAGAAGTGGACTTCTTTGCGAGAGAAACCGCATATCTCTACACGAAGCCCTTAAACAGCTATAAAAATCCCAGAGGAGGCGTGTATCAGGCAGGTATCTATCCGGTGTCTGCAAATGTCCCCTTAGGTGAACAGACGGGAGCCACGCCGGACGGAAGACTTGCCCACACTCCTGTTGCGGACGGAATAGGTCCAATGGCGGGAAGGGATACCAACGGCCCTACAGCCACAGCCAATTCCGTTGCCCGTATAGACCACGGCATAGCGTCCAACGGAACGCTTCTAAACCAGAAATTCCATCCCTCTGCCCTTCAGGGGGAGAAGGGGCTTTCGGATTTCGGAAATCTCATAAGGACCTATTTTGACAATAAGGGCATGCATATGCAGTTTAACGTTATCGACCGTGAAACCCTTCTTGACGCACAGAAAAACCCGGATAAATATAGGGCTCTGGTTGTCAGGGTTGCAGGGTATTCCGCACTGTTTACCACGCTTTCAAAGAACCTGCAGGACGATATCATCAGACGTACAGAGCAGACAGCATTGCTGGAATGAGTGCGTCAGATACCGATAGGACATATGGCGATCAGAATGACAGAAAGATCAACATAACGCGATTGGAACAGAGACTGAGAGATAAGTTTTATGGAAATGATGGATTATCTTGATACAAAGGGAAGGATATTTGATATACAGAGATATTCCGTACATGACGGGCGCGGCATAAGGACAATAGTGTTCCTTAAGGGCTGCATATTCCGCTGCCGCTGGTGCTGCAACCCGGAGTCCCAGTCCTATGAGACGGAGGAGATGAAAACTCCCGACGGGAAGATAAAGACTGTCGGAAAGGATGTGACAGTACGGGAGGTAATGGAGACCGTTGATAAGGACAGAAGATACTACTACCGGAGTGGAGGGGGATTAACCCTTTCCGGAGGAGAAAGCCTTCTGCAGCCTGAGTTTGCAAGGGATCTTTTCCGGGCAGCAAAGGACCGGGGTTATTCCACGGCTCTTGAAAGCATGGCAAATGTTGATTACGGCAGGATCGAAATGGTCCTCCCCTTTCTGGACCAGTATCTTATGGATATAAAGCATATGGACGGGAGGAAGCATAAGGAATTTACGGGGAGCGAAAACGGCCTGGCTCTGGAAAACGCGAAGAAGGTCGCGGCGGACGGCCGTACAGAGCTTATCATAAGGACTCCGGTTATCCCGGGTTTTAATGACGAAGCACGGGAAATAGAGGCTATAGCACGCTTTGCGTCATCACTCCCGGGAGTGAGGCTTATGCACATACTTCCCTATCACAGGCTGGGATATGACAAATACGTGGGTCTCGGGCGTGAATACGCTATGGGGGATGTCCTTCCTCCAAATCAACAAAAAATGACAGAATTAAAAAGTGTTGTTGAGAAATGTGGCATTGAGTGTATCATAGGTGGATGATTTTTTAAAAACAACATAAATAATGTTGACAAATGTGGTTTTGCTGTCTATAATCGGTCATAAAGTAACAATTTTCAACAGATACAGCCACAAAAAACAGATAAACAGGCAGCAGGCGGCATAATGATTTTGCATATTGGATCTTAAGGAGGTTAGAAATTATGCAGAACGAGTACGAGATCAAGAAACAGATCCTGGACATAGGAAAGAGGATCTACAACAGGGGGATGGTCGCAGCAAACGACGGAAATATTTCCGTTAAGTTAAACGACCATGAATTTCTCTGCACACCTACGGGCGTTTCCAAGGGCTTTATGACTCCGGAGATGATCTGTAAGGTAAATGAGAAGGGAGAGGTTATTCAGGCGACCGCTCCTTATCGTCCTTCATCGGAAATAAAGATGCATATGAGGGTTTATGAGAAGAGACCTGATGTGGGAGCCGTGGTACACGCTCATCCCACCTTTGCAACAAGCTTTGCGATCGCAGGCATACCTCTTACCCAGCCCATTATGCCGGAGGCCGTTATCTCTCTTGGATGTGTTCCGATCGCAAAGTACGGTACACCTTCCACAAACGAGATACCCGATGCGGTTGAGGAATATCTTCCCTACTTTGACGCAGTTCTTCTTGAGAGCCACGGAGCTCTTTCTTATTCGGTGGATCTCACCCAGGCATATTACAAGATGGAGTCCCTGGAGTTTTACGCAGAGCTCCTCTACAAGTCAAGAATGCTCGGAGGTCCCAAGGAATTCGACCAGAAGACGGTGGAAAAGCTCTATGAGATAAGAAGAAAGATGGGACTTCCCGGAAAGCATCCCGCAAATCTCTGTCAGAACAAGGGAGGCAGCAACTGCCATAACTGCGGAAACGGCTGCGGCAGTGTCTCCACGGGAGGAAGCAGCGAGGCAAATACGGATCCCGCTCTTATTGCTGAGATAACCAGAAAAGTTATGGAACAGCTTAACAGATAAATAATTCTTATTTTAAGAGGAAAAGCTGTAGAAAGGAAGCATGATGGCAATAGACGAAAGACTGGTCCAGAGCATTGTGCGCGAGGTAGTGCAGAAGATGCAGTCTTCAGGCGGCGTTAACGGAATGCACGGTGTATTTAAGGATATGAATCAGTGCATAGCTGCCGCAAAGGAAGCGGAAAAACAGGTACGCATCCTCCCCATGGACCGGAGAGAAAAGATCATTTCCATTATCAGAAGGAAGATAAGGGAAAACGCTGAAACCCTTGCCCGTATGGGAGTTGAAGAAACAGAAATGGGCAATGTGGGCGACAAGATATTAAAGCACCACCTGGTTGCGGACAAGTGTCCCGGGACAGAGGATATTTACACAACCGCATGGAGCGGTGACAGGGGACTTACCCTTACGGAGCTCGGCCCCTTCGGAGTGATAGGCTCCATTACCCCCTGTACAAATCCCTCGGAAACGGTGCTCTGCAATGTGATAGGAATGCTGGCCGCGGGAAATACAGTAGTATTTAACCCGCATCCCAAGGCTGTAAAGACATCTCTTTTCGCTATTAACCTCTGTAATGAGGCGTCGATCGAGGGAGGCGGCCCGGACAATATAGCCTGCGCCTGCGAAAAGCCCACCCTTGAAACCAGCGAGATCATGATGAAGCATCCCGACATTTCCCTTCTGGTGGCAACAGGCGGCCCGGGAGTGGTTACAGCGGTACTCTCCTCCGGAAAAAGAGGAATAGGAGCGGGAGCGGGAAATCCGCCGGCTCTTGTGGATGAGACGGCAGATATTGCTCACGCTGCGGAATGCATAGTAAACGGCTGTACCTTTGACAATAACCTTCCCTGCATAGCAGAAAAAGAGGTTGTGTGTGTGGAATCGGTAGCCGATGAGCTTATGCATTATATGGTAAATGAGCAGGGCTGCTACCTTGCAAACGAATCCGAGCAGCAGGCACTAATAAAGAGGGTCATCGACGAAAAGGGAGCTCCGAAGAGGGACTGTGTAGGAAAGAGCGCAAAGGTACTGCTCCAGTATATCGGAGTGAACGTACCCGACAATATCCGCTGCATAACCTTCTTCGGGAAAAAGGAAAACCCCTTAATAAGTACGGAGCTTATGATGCCGATCCTCGGAGTAGTGAAGGCAAAAGATTTTGATGACGCAGTCGAGCAGTCGGTATGGCTTGAGCACGGAAACAGGCATTCGGCCCATATCCATTCAAAGAACGTGGACAGGATAACCGCTTATGCCAGAGCCATTGATACGGCAATAGTTGTAAAGAACGGTCCGAGCTACACATCCCTTGGCTTCGGGGGAGAGGGCTTCAATACCTTTACCATAGCAAGCAGAACAGGTGAGGGACTGACCAGCGCATCCACATTCGCAAAGAGAAGAAGATGCGTAATGATAGACAGTCTCTGCATCAGATAAGGCAGGTGGATATGACAGTGAATTCAAATGATATAGAAGCAATAGTCCGTGAAGTACTAAACAGCATGGACGGAAAGGGAAGTCCTGCAGCGGCCGCAAATACCGGAAGAACGGCATACGATATACCTTCCACCGCACACTGTGCTTTCCTGACAGACTTAAAGCACTTTGAGATAAAGGAATTCCCGATGCCCGAGGTTGGCGACGACGAGATCCTTGTGAAGGTTGAGGGCACCGGCATCTGCGGCACGGACGGAGCGGAGTACAAGTTCGACCCCTTTAAGTACATACCCATAAATCTCGGACACGAGGGTACGGGCACGGTAGTAAAGATCGGAAAGAACGTAAAGAAGGATTCGGCAGGAAAGCCCTTAGGTCTCGGGGACAAGGTTGTGACCTGTATGATCTTCCACGATGATCCGGATATAACCATGTTTGACTTAAATAAGCAGAACATAGGTGAAGCGGATGTTTACGGGCTTATTCCGGATGACGACAGACACCTTACCGGATGGTTTTCCGATTATATCCTGATCCGCGGCGGATCCACGGTATTTAATGTATCGGATATGGATCTCGATTCAAGGATCCTTATAGAGCCCTGCGCGGTTCTGATCCACGCGGTTGAGAGGGCAAAGAGCACGGGGATACTAAGATTCAATTCCAGAGTCGTTGTACAGGGCTGCGGTCCCATAGGACTTATCTGTGTAGCGGTTCTCCGTACCATGGGCATCACCAATATCGTGACCGTGGACGGAAATGACGAGAGACTGAATTTCTCACACGAAATGGGAGCCACAGGGCATGTCAATTTCATGAACCATAAGGGGATCGAAAACCTCGCAGCTGCCGTGAAGAGTGAGCTCGGCGGATACCTTGCGGATTTTGCGTTCCAGTGTACGGGCTCACCTGCGGGACACAGCAACATTTATAAGTTTATCAGAAACGGCGGCGGTTTATGTGAGCTTGGTTTCTTTATTAACGGCGGTGACGCCACCATAAACCCTCACTTTGATATCTGCTCAAAGGAGATCACAACGGTGGGATCCTGGGTATACACCTTAAGGGACTACGCAACCACCTTTGAATTCCTGAAGGCTGCAAAGAGGGACGGGGTTCCGATGGACAGGCTTATCACACATAAGTTTGCGTTAAAGGATATCAATGAGGCCTTTGAAACGAATATCGCCCAGAAGGGCTTAAAGATCGCGGTATTAAGTAATTAAAAAGATCCTTCGCTGACGCTCAGGATGACAGAGAGGAGTGCCGCGCAATTAAACCGCTTCGCGGTGGCGCGTCACGTGCAGCACACTGCTTCGCAGTATGCTGCAATAAAAAGAGGTCAGATCGGGATCTGAATGGATTTGTACGGGAGGAGTTTTAGGATATGCAGGAAGAAGCAGTAGGCATCCTTGAGGTATACGGGGTCGTAACTGCATTTATGGCTGCCGACGCCGGGTGTAAGGCGGGCAGAGTCTGGCTGGAGCCATTTGACAAAAATAAGCCGGCCAATGCCGAACAGCTCCCGGTACCTCTTCTTGTCACGGTAAAGTTCAGAGGAACCGTTTCAGACGTCGAGGCTGCTATGGCTGCTGCAACAAGCGTTGCGGAGTCAATGACCGGGATATTCCAGAAGCATATTATCCCGAGACCCACGTCCGATACGGAAAAAATGTTAAAGATCAATTGTTTTGATAAAAACTAAGGAGGTTAAGAGTTATGTCACAGGAAGCATTGGGAATGGTTGAGACCAGAGGTCTCACTGCGGCCATCGAGGCAGCAGATGCAATGACAAAAGCTGCCGAGGTAAAGCTTGTGGGAACTGAAAAGATAGGTTCCGGTCTCGTAACCGTTATGGTGAGAGGCGATGTAGGAGCAGTCAAGGCTTCTGTGGAAGCCGGGGCAGCAAACGCATCAAGGCTCGGAGAGCTGGTAGCACAGCATGTGATTCCGCGTCCTCATAATGATGTGGAAATGATCCTGCCGAAGATCTGAAGAGGCAGCAGAATAGTTTTTGAAGGGATCTTAAAATGAGGAAGGCATACGGATTAATTGAAATCACGGGAGTGGTTGCCGCTATGGAAGCGCTGGACAGAATGTGCAAGGCGGCGAATGTCACGCTCAGCACCTGGGAAAGAAAGATAGGCGGACGGCTTGTGACCCTCATAGTTGAAGGGGATGTGGCTGACTGCAAAGCTGCTGTCCAGGCGGCCAGGAAGGCTCCCATAAGGGATGTGGCGAGCTACGGTGTTATTGCCAGCCCTCATGAAGAGATAGTGAAGCTTGTAAACTTGAGCGCTTCCAGGTGGAAGAAGCCCGGAAACGTGAATTCCGATGACAGGTACTTACAGGAAGTATAAAAAGAAAGGAGAACACTATGTCACAGGAAGCATTGGGAATGGTTGAAACCAGAGGTCTGGTTGCGGCTATCGAGGCAGCAGATGCTATGTGCAAGGCTGCAAACGTAAATCTGGTTGGAACAGAGAAGATCGGATCAGGTCTTGTAACCGTTATGGTTCGCGGAGATGTTGGAGCGGTAAAGTCATCTGTTGAGGCAGGTGCAACAAACGCATCAAGGCTCGGAGAACTGGTAGCACAGCACGTTATTCCCCGTCCTCACAATGATGTTGAGCTTATACTGCCGAAGCTCAAGTAAGGTAACTCTTAAGAATACTTTTGAACCCGGGTGCCGGCAGAAAATGGCACCCGGGTATAATAAAAAAATATGAATACCAAAGACATCGAAGTAATCACAAGAATAATACTGAACACCATAAATGAGAGAGAGACGTCCGACAGCGGCACAGGCTTTATGGTGCCTGTGGGAGTGTCGGCGAGACATATACATCTGACAAAAGAGGCCGTGGAGATCCTCTTCGGAAAAGGACATACCCTTACCAAAAAGAAGGAGCTTATGGGCGGACAGTTTGCGGCTGAGGAGCAGTGCACAATAGTCGGACTGAAGCTCAGAGCGATTGAAAATGTAAGGGTTCTTGGACCCTGCAGGAGCTTTAACCAGGTGGAGGTTTCAAGAACCGATGCCATGAAGCTCGGGGTCAGTGCTCCTTTAAGAAATTCCGGAGATATAAAGGGAAGCGCTCCGGTAGCTCTGGTGGGTCCTAAAGGTGCCCTGTATCTGAAGGAAGGCTGCATCATAGCTGCGAGGCATATCCATATGTCACCTGAGGATGCGCGTGCTGCGGGATTAAAGGACAAGGATACGGTTTCTGTCCGGGTGGATAACGAAAGAGGTACAACCTTTGAGAATGTACTGATCCGCGTGGATCCGAGCTTTACATTGGAAATGCATATAGATACCGATGAAGCAAATGCATCCGGCATAAAGCACGGCGAAGCGGCGAGGATCATAAAAAGGAGCGGGACATGATCGTAGGAAAGGTTCTGGGGAATGTGATCTCCACAAGAAAGAGTGAGAAGCTTATCGGCAATAAATTTATGATCATTGAGCCTGTGGAGAGTATGGGGAAAAATATGGGACAGCTTGTAGCCATAGACAATATCGGTGCAGGTGTGGGCGAGTATGTTCTGGTGTCATTAGGAAGCGCTGCCCGTATCGGAACCGATAATGAATCATCCCCTGTGGATGCGGCGATAGTCGGTATCCTGGATGAAGGAGAGCCTGAAAGAAATAATGGATTTAAATGAGCTTAAAAATCTTTTAAGGGAAAAGGGTGTGGCAGGCGCAGGAGGCGCCGGCTTCCCCACATATGCAAAGCTTGATAAGCGTGCAGAGACCATAATACTTAATGCTGCCGAATGCGAGCCCCTTTTAACACTTCACAGACAATGCCTTAAGGTGCACGCAGAGGAGATACTTGAAGCGCTTGAAACGGTGCGGATTACGGTAGAAGCGAGAGAAGCCATAATCGGCATAAAGGCTGAATATGAGGATACTGTACGGGAATTAAACAGGCACCTTATGAAATTTCCGAATATCAGCCTGCATCTTCTCTCATCGGTTTATCCCATGGGGGATGAGGTGGTGCTTATCTATGAAGCTACCGGAAAGGTTGTCCGACCGGGAGGTCTGCCGATAGAGCAGGGCGTTGCTGTCTTCAATGTGGAGACTATGTACAATATAAGCCGGGCACTTAAAAATGGTACTCCCGTTACCGAAAAGCTTGTTACGGTCGTAGGCGAGGTCGAAAACCCGGTGACGGTCAGGGTTCCCATAGGAACCTCCATCAGCGGGACCGTGTCATTTGCAGGTGGCTTAAAGATCAAGGATCCGGTTTACTTCGTGGGCGGACCTATGATGGGACGGATAATGAAGGGCGACAGTCCGGTGACAAAAACCACCAACGCGGTCATCGTTCTTCCGGAGGATCATAAGCTCGTGCTTAAGAAAAACCAGAATCCCTCCATAGGACTTAAAAGAGCGGCTTCCGTCTGCTGTCAGTGCCAGATGTGCACCGATCTCTGTCCGAGACATTCCCTCGGGCATCCGATAAAGCCGCATCTTTTTATGAGGGCTGCGGCAAACAGGGATTTCTCAGATATGAACCCCTTTCTCGACACCTTTTTCTGTTCATCCTGCGGCTTATGTGAGCTTTTTTCCTGCCCTCAGGGCTTAAGTCCGAGAAGCCTGATCGCGGTATATAAGAACGGCCTTAGGGAAAAGGGAGTCAAGGCTCCTTCGGATCCGGTGATAACCCCGGTATCGGAGGGACGTGATCTAAGAAAGGCTCCGGAGGAAAGGCTGGCAGCCAGACTTGGAGTATCGGCGTATGAGAGCGATGCACCACTTGATGACAGTGTGAAGAATGTATATAAGGTTCAGGTGCTGTTTTCACAGCATATAGGGGCACCTGCCCTGGCGGCTGTAAAGAGCGGGGATCTGGTAAAAAAGGGAGATATTATCGGGAGGTACAGGGAGGATGCCTTAAGCATCTCGGTACATGCCCCGATTGACGGAAGGGTAGAGACTGTGACCGACAGATTTGCGGTTATTAACGGAGGATACGGGGCAAGATGAGCAGAGCCATAGGACTAATTGAATTCAGAACGGTTTCCAAGGGTGTTACCGCAGCGGATGAAATGGTAAAAACATCTCAGGTGGAGCTTCTGGAAGCGGAGACCGTCTGTCCCGGAAAATATATTGCACTGATAGCCGGGGAGCTGAGTGCTGTAAGGGCTTCCGTGGATGCCGCAGTAAAAAAGTATCCCGATGAGCTTATTGACAGCATGGTTTTAGGTAACCCCCACGAGAGCATTTTCCCCGCAATATACGGTGTTACTTCAATAGGAAAGGTAAACGCACTTGGTATCCTTGAAACCTATGATGTGGCTTCAATGCTGGTGGCGGCGGATACTGCGGCAAAGACGGCTATTGTGGATCTTATCGAACTTCGTATAGCAAAGGGAATGTGCGGAAAGTCCTATATGTTCCTGACAGGTGAGGTGGCGGCGGTCACGTCTGCCATCGAGACCGCAAAGCAGCGGATCGCGGACAGGGGAATGTTCCTTGATTCATCGGTTATTCCGAATCCCGATGAGCAGATATGCAGGACGATACTGTAATATTTGGAGTGCCGCGCAATTAAACCGCTTCGCGGTAGCGCGTCACGTGCAGCACACTGCTTCGCAGTATGCTGCAATATTTGGAGTGCCGCGCAATTAAACCGCTTTGCGGTAGCGCGTCACGTGCAGCACACTGCTTCGCAGTATGCTGCAATATTTGGAGTGCCGCGCAATTAAACCGCTTCGCGGTGGCGCGTCACGTGCAGCATACTGCTTCGCAGTATGCTGCAATAAGGAGAATCAGATGCTTGCTCTTGAGCGGCGTAACAGAATACTTGAAGAACTGCAGATAAAAAGACAGGTTGTCGTATCCGACCTTGCCAGATCCTTTAAGGTTTCCGAGGAGACCATAAGGAGGGATCTGGACAGGCTTGATAAGGAGGGTCTCGCCAAGAAGAGCTATGGCGGTGCCGTGATCAATGAGGATTCGGCTATTGACCTGCCTTTTAATATACGAAAAAAGAGAAATATCCCCGGAAAACAGAAGATAGCGGAGCTTATCTCGGGACTCATTGAGGACGGGGATCACATCACCCTTGATCCTTCAACCACTTCGGTTTTTATCGCGAAAGCCCTGAAAAATAAACACAGATTGACCGTGATCACAAATTCCCTGGAGGTTATGATCGAGCTCTCGGATGTAGAAAGCTGGAATGTGATCTGCTCCGGCGGCACCATGAAGGAAGGCTACCTCGCTCTTACCGGACCGAGAGCAATCGAGGGGATAGGAGCCTTTAATGCGGATAAGGCCATTATGAGCTGCAAGGGCTTTGACATGACAAAGGGTATAACAGACGGGAATGAGCTTTTCTGTGAGGCAAAGCGCGCAATGCTCGATAATTCCAGGGAGCATATCCTGGCAGTTGACCATTCAAAATTTGATACCATAGCTTTTTCAAAGATCTGTGACCTGGAGAGGGCGGATATCATCGTTACCGACGAAAAGCCTGATGAAAAATGGCTTGATCTTTTCACAAGAAACGGGATAAGATGTATTTATCCGGAGGACGGGATTTAAGAAAAAGCAATGTCATCCTGAGCGTAAGCGAAGGATCTTTCCTCAGGCAGTAGAAGATTCTTCGCTTCGCTCAGAATGACATATTGCAGTCTCAGAATGACATATTGCAGTCTCAGAATGACATATTGCAGTCTCAGAATGACATAGTCATGAAAACAGCTTTAATAGAGGAGGAAAACATGAATAAATATCTGGCCATTGATTTCGGAGCCTCCAGCGGAAGGCATATCATCGGCACAAAGGAGAACGGTAAGATAGTATTAAAAGAGATACACCGCTTTGACAACGGACCGAAGAAGAAAAACGGTCATCTCTGCTGGGATACCGATTATCTTTTTAACGAGATAAAGAAGGGGCTTAAAAAGTGCGGAGAAGCCGGAGAAAAGCCGGATTATCTCGGCATAGACACCTGGGGTGTTGATTTTGTGCTCCTTGATAAGGACGGACAGGTTCTCGGTGATCCCGTGAGCTACAGGGATTCCCGCACAAAGGGAATGGATGAGGAGGTTTATAAGCTTATTCCGGAGGAAAAGCTCTATGAAAGAACAGGAATACAGTATGCCATCTTCAATACCATCTACCAGCTTATGGCGATTAAGAAAAATGATCCCGAAATAATGGAAAAGGCCGAGACCCTTCTTATGCTTCCGGATTACTTCCAGTATCTCCTTACCGGTGTTGCAATGAGTGAATATACTGAAGCCACCACATCGAACCTTGTGGATCCGAAGACCTGTCAGTGGGACTATGAGCTTATTGAGAAGCTTGGCTTCAAGAGGTCCTTATTTAAGGAGCTTGTTATGCCGGGAACAGTGGTGGGTTCATTAAAGAAGGAGCTTCAGGAGGAGCTGGGCTTTGACTGCACCGTTATCAAGGCTGCAAGCCACGATACAGCATCTGCGGTTATGAGCGTTCCCACAACTGACGAAAAGGATAATCTCTACATAAGCTCCGGCACCTGGTCTCTTATGGGCGTCGAAAACCGCGAAGCGATCTGCACACCGGAGAGCCACGCTGCCAACCTTACAAACGAAGGCGGCTATGAATACAGGTACAGGTTCTTAAAGAATATAATGGGTCTCTGGATAATACAGCAGGTACGCCATGAGACCGGTGATAAGTATAACTGGGATGAGCTCAGCAAGATGGCGTATTCAAAGCTTGATTTCCCTTCACGCGTAAACGTGGATGACAACTGCTTCCTGGCACCGGATAATATGACTGAAGAGATAAAGGCCTTCTGCGGGAGGACCGGACAGAAGGTGCCTGAGGGGCTCGATGAGGTTGCAAGTGTTGTTTATCAGAGCCTTGCGGACGCATACGGACGTACAATCACGGAAATAGAGGATATAGTGGGCAGGAACTTCAGTGCTATTCACATAGTGGGCGGCGGTTCCATGAATCCTTTCTTAAACAGCCTTACAGCAAGGAAGACCGGACGCAGGGTTGTTGCGGGCCCCGGGGAAGCTACAGCTATAGGAAATATAGTCGCCCAGATGATAAAGGGCGGAGATTTCAAGGATCTTAATGAAGCGAGGAAGTGTATCTATGAAAGCTTCGGTGTAAAGGAATACCCTGCTGACGGTGATATAATAGCAGGCGGCAAGCTCTGATACCTCTCAAGGGAAGGAATCAGTGTGATTCCTCCAGAGGATGACAATCCTGGCAGGGAGATAGGAGTTGATTTTATTAAATCTTATGAAATGAACTGTGATCTGAATGAAATTCCTAAGGCTATAGATTTTGCCAGGAATGAATTACAGAAAAACCGGGTGGAAAAATCAACGTCTGTCAGAAGTCTTCTTGCTCTGGAAGAATTGCTTGTCAAGTTCATTAAAAATTCTTCTCCGGAGGAAAAGCTGACCGTCAGTGCCAAGGGAGTATTGGGCGGATTGGCTTTTCAGGTTGTCGGCAAGGGAAATGGTTTTGATATAGATGATATTAAGCAGGAGCTATTACTTCACAATAAACCTGTGGATAATGATGATGACAATCTGAATGTCAATAATGTCATCGGTTCACTGGTTGATCATCTGATGGGCGACGGCATATCCCTTTCCCACAGCAAGGGCATCAACAGGGCGGTTCTCAAGGTAAAGCAGTCTTCCCTGGCTCTTCAGATTTTTGTTGCCCTGGTACTTGCCATTATTGCCGGATTATTGCTCCAAGGCAATGCCGAGCTGACGGTAACCTACATTAAGCCCTTTGGTACTATCTTCTTAAATCTCGTTAAGTTTATTGTATGCCCGATTGTTCTTTTCTCGATAATGAGCGGGATTGTTTCCATGAAAGATATCGGGCAGATTGGTAAGATAGGCGGGATTACGGTTTTTTATTACTTGATCACAACCGCATTTGCCATTACAATAGGTCTGGCTGTCAGTTCGGTGTTTAAATCATTCTTTCCGGTTATTTCCACAACCGAGCTCGCTTATGAAGCCCAGGAAGCAAAAGCCGGAATGGATGTTCTGGTTGATATTTTCCCGTCTAATTTTCTTGAACCCATTGTAAATGCAAATATGCTTCAGGTTATTGTAATGGCGCTTATTATAGGCTTTGCGATCGTTCAGCTCGGAGAAAAAGCTGAGGGGGCGGTAGATGGCATTAACCTCTTAAATGACATCTTTATGAAATGTATGGAGATGATTCTGAAGCTGTCACCTGTCGGTGTGTTCTGCCTGCTGACACCCGTTATCGCAGCAAACGGACCGGAGGTTATAGGTTCTTTGGCAAAGGTTCTGATCATAGCTTATCTATGCTTCTTCCTTCATGCTGCAATTGTCTACTCGACAGCTGTCGCCGTAGTGGGAAAGATGAGCCCTCTTAAATTCTTTAAGGGTGTATTACCTGCAATGATGTTTGCTTTTTCAAGTGCATCTTCAGTGGGAACTCTGCCGGTTAATATGGAATGTACTGAAAAGCTGGGGGTTCCAAGGCAGATCTCGAGCTTTGTTTTGCCGCTCGGTGCAACGATAAATATGGACGGGACAGCGATTTACCAGGGAGTATGTGCAATCTTCATTGCGTCCTGCTACGGAATTGATCTGACCCTGGAACAGATGGTTACAATAGTTCTGACCGCAACACTTGCTTCAATAGGTACTGCCGGTGTGCCGGGCGCGGGAATGGTTATGCTCGCCATGGTTTTAACGTCCGTGGGACTGCCTGTGGACGGGATCGCACTTGTAGCAGGCGTTGACAGAATATTTGATATGGGCAGGACGACACTTAATATTACCGGTGATGCTTCCTGTACAGTTATCGTTTCCAGGTTTAATCAGGATATTTAGAAATTTTGCTGACTATAGCTAAGGAGCTGTTCATAAATAACTTTACAGTTTGACGCAGGACAGGCGTTCATCTGCAAAGAAGAAAACGTAGCCGTAGCGGGCTACGGCGAGGCTTTCTGATGAAGCAGATGGACGTCTGCACAAG